>Ga0208371_1000005_pt1 | contig 272231 bp, 211 predicted proteins | sample SubbioCR12Aug_1A_FD_184827 | JGI IMG/M metagenome (GOLD analysis project Ga0208371, IMG submission 184827) | Serpentinite rock and fluid subsurface biosphere microbial communities from McLaughlin Reserve, California, USA - CR12Aug_1A (SPAdes) | ecosystem: Environmental > Terrestrial > Deep... | reverse complement strand
TTTGATAATCAAATCCTGCTGTGATCCGCTGAGTGACTTAAATCTCGTTGTAATGTGGACTAATTTATCCATATGATTTGTTCTAACATTTAAGCAAATATACATATATTATTTAGAACATAGCCATGAAAAAGAATATATTAATAATTGAGATTGCAATCATACTTTCAATATTATTTGTTTTCCAAACGATAACTTGCATGAGTCAAAACAGAGACGAAATGCTAATCTCAGTTCCAGTAGGACATATAATACAACTTCAATCAATTTATAGTGATTGTCCAATCCCTAATGAAACTGAATCATTTAAAGAAGGGAAGGTGAGTGAATTGAGTTATAGCCTTCAAATTGCAAGCAGAACAAATAATTTTGTATCGAAAGTGCTATTTAACAGGAACGATAATGGACCTGCAGACTACAATGTCGAAAATAAGCCGCAAAACGGGAATGCAGTATTAAGTGTTTTTTTCTTTGGGCTTGAATTAAATAATAACTGTAAAGACATGATCTGTTTGCCATCTTATGTATACAATTACTCTGTGACTGATTTGATCCGCGATATTATCACACAAAATGGCAAAACGATATTTGAAAATTGTAGCGATACCCTAAGGCTTCTTACTATCTCAAAAGAAACTGTAGGAGACAAAGTGTGGGAAGGAATTTTTGGTACTGAACAGCAAATGTTTTTTCCGCAATACGCTAACACTACCTTTCTGGTTTGGGACGTTAAAAAAAGCCCGATACTACCTTCAATTTTCAGTGGAATTTATAATCAAACTGATGTTTTGCCAATTAATCCTATTTACCAAGTAAGTATAGATGGCACACAGCAGCGAACGATTTCCTATAATTTAATATCTCAATCAGGAATTGAGCCAGCTCAGCAAATACTATTAACTGGTGTAACGAAATCATTTGAATGTGATAAGATAACCAAGCTATCCCTGAACAAGCCTAATGGCATTAACCTGACATTGAAAAAGGACGATGATACCACAGGGTTGTTAAATCACACTCTCGAAATTAGAACTATTACAGGTGTAAGTGACACTGTTATTTTAACCCCTGTTTCTTATTCAGTCATTTACATCAATCCTTATGGGGGAGACCCACAAGTAATTTCAAATCATTTAGATGAAATATTAGTAAATAGTGATGGCCCAATATTGTGTTATTTGTCGGGCAAAAAAGACAAACCAATCATAGTTAAAGACAGGACAGAAATTAGAAAAATATCAGATCAATTAATGAATACCAATTTCGAACCAGCTTATTTCACAACTGATTTAAAAAGAATTGTTGCTGAGTTGAACTATGCGCCTTTTCAAAAAAGGATGAATTTGAACCTGTATTTGTTTGTTCCAGTTGATATTTTCGAGGAAAACTCGAAGAATTTCAAAATAAAACTCAATGATTTGAAAATTGCTTCAAGTGCTTATAAAATCGAAAGAAAAAATATTATTGAACCTTAATAAACAAGGTTTTCTGAAAAGGTAGAAATAATACGACACAATGAATACATATTATAAATTGCCCCAGGGATTACTCTCAATCATTTTCATTTTGATGTTTACATCCGTTTACGGACAGTTCAAAGCTCTAAAAATTCCTGAATCCTTTATCAGTCCTTTAGAAAATGTGGACCAATCAAGGACAAATGAAAAGCCTGGCGTTAAACTGTGGAAGGTTTTTTCTGACAGGGAGAACAACAAAACCTTTAAATCGAAAGAAGATAATGAAGGATTCAAAGTTATTGGTTTTCTCGAATCATTTAATGTCATCGAAGTCACCTCAGACAAGTTACACATTGTAAAAGTATCTGAGGAAAATGTTGACCCAAAGACATATGAAATCAAACAATTCGAGGACTATGGTTGGATAGAAAAAAGTAAGTTGTTACTGTGGTCTGAAGGACTTAACTCAGTTAATTCAGGAGTTAAGAAAAAAGTGATGGTGCTTAATAGTGTAGAATGGGCAAAAAAGGTAGAATTGGGTGATAAGACTGATATTCTTCAATTTTCAAAAACCCCGGAACTTACGATAAAAACAGACAATAATGCCCAGATGTTTCAGATTTTCTATATTTATAAATTCAGCGACGACAAAAGCAGCTTACTTATAGGTAAAACCTCCAGAATCAGTGATTTCAGAAATCCGAAGTTTGAAATCGTAGGATGGGCACCCAAAAGCCGACTCATTTATTGGGATCATCGTATTGCGATTGAACCCAATTGGTTTCCTGAGGCTGTAGCAGAAAGAAAATCGAAAGGGATTAAATGTACGATATTCAGGGATAAACCTGCTGCTGAACAGTTTAATCAAACTGGGGTTTTTTCGGAAGACGGGATCGTGTGGGATGATGACCCATATGCAGAGCGGAAAGTTGGCGATTACCGAAGATTTCCGTTTTATGATATTGATAAGAATTCCAATATTATTAAAAATGGGGTGTGGGGGCAACCATTTACTTCACAGGGACAAACCGTTTCGATGGATGTACAGGCCATGATCGATCGCAAAATCAGTGCAATGATTGAAATGAAACGGAATATCAATATCGTATTTGTTATGGATGGAACAAAAAGTATGATGCCTTATTTTGCTCCAGTTGCCCGATCCGTAACAGCAAGTATAAACCGATTAAGTCAAACGAAGAACAACATAAAATTTGGTGTTGTTGTGTATCGAGATCTGGCTGAGGGAGAATATCTGATTGAACGAAAAAAGCTTACGATTGAATACGATGTTGTTACAGATTGGCTTTCGAAAGTTTATTCCGAAGAAAAGAACCTACAAGACAATGATGCCGCAGAAGCAGTTTTTTATGGCTTAAAAGACGCATTAAGAAATGTAAATATGCCTGAAAACGAAACGAATTATATAGTCTTAATTGGAGACGCCGGAAACCATAATAGAAATGACAATTCGCAGGTTAACAGGGAGGAAATCATCAATTTGATGGCCATCAAAAACCTAAATTTGATGGCTTTTCAAGTGAACAATAACGGGGGGGCGGATTACCACGCATTTAGCTCCCAGGCGAAAGATCTTATGCTTTCTTCAGCATTTAAAATTTGGAAATCGAATGAAGCTGTTTATCAACTTTTTGGTGCAACCTCTCCCCCTTCTCTTGATAACTCAGTTAAGCTTGAACCCGAATTGAAAGGATCGCCAATCGCTGGAAAATTAATACAATGTGATGCGGGTAAATCAATCACACCGGAATCGCTACAAAATCAGTTAATTTCCTTCATAACAAAAGCTGAATCGGAAATGAATTACATGGTCGATGCATTAAATGCAATTAAAAGTGGTACAGTACCTGACTACAAACCTGCGCTTGTTAATATCCTGGCCCAGAGCGGTATTTCAAAAGATCAACTGGAGATTTTAAAACGGTCCAGATTTCAGTTCTTCGTAACAGGCTATACCGCAGCACAGCCCAAAACTCTTAAGTATCCACTATTTCAATCAATTATTTTCATTACACGTACAGAACTTGGGGAAATTGTCAGTGATTTATCGAGATTATTACAAAAAAAGAGTGGAAATGAAGTCCGAAGACACCTGCAGGATACCTTTAAAAAACTGCTTGAAGAGCACCTTGGAGAGTCAGGAACAAACAACCTCGAAGGTAAATCAATGGAAGAGGTAACAAAGCTATTATTCGGTTTACCAAGCCTAAGTAGTTTTTTATCCGGAGTTAATTGGATTTCAATCACTGACCCTAGTGCGTTTACTGATGATATGCTTACTGGCTGGATCAATGAAATAGAAATAAAATTTAAAAAACTAAAATCAATTCAAAACGAAAACGATTACAAGTTTTCATTTGAATCTAATGACGAAGTCTATTATTGGATCAGCCAGCAGAACTTACCTTAATCGATAGAATAGATGTCCTTAATGAATAAATTGCCTTTAAATGACCACTCCACTTTTTTCAGTTAACAATCTTAATTGTAGCTACGACGGAGCAGAAAGTGTTTTAATAATAAACAAACTTGAGATTCCGAGAGGGAAATTAATAGCCATTTTAGGTGCATCAGGTGCTGGGAAAAGTACAATCCTCGAAACCCTTGGGCTTATGAACAAAACATTTATCAATGGTACAAGCATTACATTCAACGATGGTAATGGAAGTGAATTTTCATTGGAAACACTGTGGAATGATAATAAGATACAGGAAATTGAAGAAATCAGAAAAAAGCATTTCAGCTTTATCTTTCAGGAAACCAACTTAATGCAAAATTTCACGGCCTATGAAAATGTTTGTTTATCTCAGATGTTACAGGGCACATCATTTAAAGAAGCAATGCACTCTGCTAAGAATAATATGCAAAAAGTTGGATTGTCCGAAATTGATCAGGTAAAAAAAGCCCATGAACTATCTGGAGGCCAAAAGCAACGCTTGGCCTTTGTTCGTGCGGTAACACCTCAGTACTCAGTCCTTTTTGGTGATGAACCTACAGGAAATCTGGATGAAAAAACTTCAAGGGATTTATGGAGCATTATCAGAGAAGAAGTAAATACTAAAGGCGTGACTGCTATCATTGTGACACACAATATTAATTTATCAGTTCAATTTGCCGATTTGATTTTACTAATAACTAAAGCAGGTAGTTATGGGGAACTTAATGCAGATTCTGTCTTTCATGGTATCCAACAGCAGAAAGATCAAAAAATATGGTTTGATAGCGCTCACTGTGAGGTTAAGGATATTGAAAAAAGCATCAGAGAACTTCTTTAGATAAATAGTTATTCATGAACAAGAAAAACGAAAACAACATCCTGATTTCTTTAATTGCCAATTGGTCCTCAAGAATACTAAGCCCATTATTAAGGAGTCATCCAGACTTTCTGGCATTGTTCTTCAAAAGAGAAGGCATTGATATACTTGGAAAAGGGTTCCGTTCTTTTTGGATTCTGTTGTCCATTATGATTCTAACCTTTATTGCAATAGGGTTTTCAAATGGAAGTCTTACTTACCTTGAAAAGAAAATGAGTGACCCATTTATTAATTGGATAAACATCGACATCCCATTTGCTAGTAACGGCCTTTCAACTGATTTGTTGGAGAGTCTCGACAAAGATTCTATTAGCAACAGATTTGGATATTCATCTATTAATGGCTATTACAAATACGACCTCATAATTTGGAATTTTATTAAGAGTGGACTTTTCAGGTCAATGGGAAGGACTATCGAATTTGAAAGTCCATTGTTGGAAGTAATTTTTCAGAAGGACAATTTTATTATAGGCAGGACATTTAGAAACGAGAAAGATATTGGTTTTATAGTGACTGAAAATTTCCTGAAAGAAATGAATTATAAGAATGACTCAAAATACGTATATATACATTACAATGCAGAAAATAAAGGAGTTGAAACGGATATTCCGATTCCAATAGTTGCAGTTGTAAAATATCTGCCTGATAAATGTTCGTTCGCAACTACTCCTTATTTCTATAATCAGTTTTTCCTTGACGACAGGGGTACAAATCCCTTTAGCCCCGTTCATACAAATGATTTGTTTATATACCTAGGTGAGGATCAAGTAGATTTTAATTCCAAAGTAAGTGAAGTTTCCAATATCATCAACTCAATCCCTCAATTAGCTAATCGTAGCCCTTCTATCACAATAGAGGAACTATTTGACTCATATAAGAATGGTTATGCAATGCGGGTGTCATTTATTCCTTCGTTTGACTCAGTTTCCGAACTCAAAGGCATTTTTGGTGAAATCAAATCCAAAATAAATTTTGATCCTGCTGATATCATCCAACTATATGATTACAAGACAGTGAAATCTTTTGAATTTCGTCGTTATGATTACTTGGCAATCAATTTTAAGACATTAGATAAAATTAGATCATTTAAGGAATACCTCTTTTATTTTCATAAAGTGGAACTTGAAATGTCGCAGATAGAATCAAAAGAGAATTTCAATTTCGTCAGTAAACTTACGCGTTTTATATCACTTATATTAGTGATATTCTGTACTATTAGTATTACGATGTTTCTTTCAAATCTATTGCGTAATCACCTTGCTAAAATAAGGATGAATATAGGTACATTTAAAGCCTTCGGCATGGGAAGGATATTGCTGAAGAAAATTTACTTTTCAATAATTACCCTATTCATTATCATTGCCTTGCTTCTATCAATAATTATTGCTTCCTTAATAGGCTATTCAGGTGGGATAAGGGCAATATTATTCGTATTAAGAATTGAGCTTGAGAATGACCAATCCTATTTTTCACTTTTTGACTGGTGGACACTAATCGCCGTTGTAGCGATACTATTTGTTAGTCTATATTCAATTTCTTTTAATAACAACAGACTTTTTAATGAAACTCCCGGTAACCTTGTTAAGCATCGGGAATAAATAAATTTAAAATTACGGAGGTCATTATGAAAATGTATCATGTCCAAAAATTGATTGTTATTGCACTTCTATTACAAATTACTACTTCTTTTTCTCAAGAGCAGACAAGGATTTCATCGATTATTTCAAATCCTTTAAGGTTTTCAGGTGAGGTAGTAAAAATTTCCGGACTTGTTCGAACGTATATTCCGGCAAGTTCTAGCACTACGGCTTATTACCTTTTAATGGATGATTACAGCGATGTTATTCAGATAAGCACTTCTGACACACCGCCTGTAACTAACCAAAAATATTGTGTTACAGGGATACTCTATACAATTTCTGAGACAAATGGTAGAATAAAGTTCTTTGTAAGTGAGCAAGCACGTTATGATGGTGCTTGTAATGATTACCCAATCATCCAACTAAGTCAAACCAACCTGAGCTTTGGTAAGGTTGAATTACACAGCAGTAAAGACCTATCTTTTGTAATCTCCAACTCAGGGCGGTCGACTCTTAATATAACGAATATTAGTGTATCAAATAAGGATGCATTCGAGTTAATTAATCCTGAAATTTTGAATATTAAGCCGGGTAACTCTATAAGTGTTAAAGTTATTTACACTCCAAAAGAGGAAGGAAATTATTCCGCTATAATTACAATAACAAGTAATGCTTCAAACGACAATGGTAAGATTACAGTAGTAGGATTAACCTCAGCTATTTGGTGGAAAAATCCTATTTTTATTGTGCTTTTCGGTGGAGGGTTGATCCTTTTTATATTATTATTTGTTTTACTATTTAACAATAAAAAAAATGTAGAAATAGGAAAGGCGACGAACCGAAAGACTGACATGCTAAATTTAAATTCGAAAGCTTCAGTACGCAATAATCAGGAGACTAACTCAGCTTCTGCAAATAAAAGAACCGAATATGAAACTGTAATTATTGATACGATTCCACTCACCATAAGGTCTTTCCCCGGCGAGTTTGAAATTGTAAGCGGAATTGACAAGGGTAAACGATTTAATGTAGGTTCAAAATCAACTTCTGAAGGGCAAATCGTAAATATTGGTAGGGAACAACCCGATCCAAGTGATATGTTTTTCCATATTCAACTCAAGGAAAATACTGTTGGACGTAAGCAAGCACAATTAATCGAGTTGAATGGGAAGGTGTATTTAAAAAATCTTGGAACTACCAATCATTCTTTTGTTGATGGGAAAGAAGTATTACCAGAGCAAAAGGTTGAGTTGTTCTCAGGTTCCATTTTGCAGTTTGGAGATGTTAGAATTAAATACCATCAATAATTATCCTATAACAAGAGATTCTTTTATGAAAAGGACAAGATTCTATTGTTTAATACGCAGGACATGGCTAAACCTATATTAGTTTACAATTCAATCTGTGGTCGCCGAAATAGTAACCAGGATTATTGTACAGCGGTCGAAGTTAGCAATGACACGTTTTTGTCAGTTGTAGCAGATGGTGTAGGAGGAAACAAAGGCGGGGAGATTGCTTCCACACTTGTTGTGAAAAGAGTTGTTGAATTCATTAATATGTTACCTATTGACCCTAAAACAGATTTGAAATTAATACTTAATGAAGCATTCCTTCAGGCTCAATTGGTAATCAAAGAAAAAATCAAAGAAGAACCAGAATTGAATGGCATGGGAACAACCCTAGTATGTTTACTCATTCATAAAGACAGATGTGTTTGGGGGAATATTGGTGACAGCAGATTGTATATTGTTACAAGAAGCAAATGCGATTTAGTTACCAAGGATCACTCCTATCTTAACCAATTTATCGAACAAGGAAATACAGAAAACATACAACAAATTGCGAAACGATATGGCCATATCATAACCAAGGTTGTGAACGGGGGCAAGGATCAACCAGATATTTATCCAAGGGAAGTAGACTATTATGAAATCAGGCAGGGCGATACGTTTGTTTCATGTTCAGACGGGTTAATATCCGACAAATTGTCAATATCGCATGGTTGGCTTTCTGAAATACTTTGTAGTTCTGCGAACCTGATAGAATTTGTTGAATCAATTATAGATTATGCTTACCAGAATGGTTCCATGGACAACATTTCGGTTTCAGCCATTAGCTACAATAAATTTCAAGCCCATCCCTTGGTAGAAGAAAATAGGCACCTCAGCAATCAGAAAATGCGTATAAAGCGCTTTTTAATATTTATAATCATCTTATTATTAGTGATAATCTCATTTGTTGTTGGGAACTTAGTAAACCCGCAAATTGAAATAAGGAAATTTTTTGATACTGACTATAAGATTGATTCTAAACAGAATGATACGCTTGTTATAGAATGAATCTCAGTAATAATACTAAGGGGAAAAAATTTCAAATAAATCAGGTTTGAGTGGAGATATTCTTTGATTTTTTAATCTTAAATAAGGGATGTCAACAATAAATTGTCCTGCTTGTGGATTATTTAATAATGCGACTGCAAAATATTGCAACCGCTGTGGCTCTGCTATTTCAGTAAACTTTGAAAGTGAACGCTTCTCTGATTACAAGCAATTCATTCTGGCAAGAAATGCATTAAGCGAAAAGTATACACTTCTAAGCGAACTTGGTCATGGTGGAATGGCAAATGTATATAAAGCGATTCAAAAAAACCTTGACAGAATAGTTGCAATTAAGATCATTCATTCCACGCTGCTAACAAATAGTGAATCAGTTAACCTTTTTCACAAGGAAGCGAAAATAGCCGCCTCTTTAAAACACCCAAATATTATTACTATTTATGATGAAGGTGAAATAAACGGAATCCAATTTATTGTTATGGAATATCTGGATGGAATGGATCTTTCAAAAATTTTACGAAATGAGGGTGTAATAAGCGAGAATAAATTCAAATCAATATTTATACCTATTGCAGAAGCGCTTCAGTATCTGCATGATAAAGAGCTGATTCATGGTGACATTAAAAGCTCAAATGTATTTGTTACTGATGATGGTCGACCAATTTTAATGGACTTTGGTATTGCCAAGATGAAAAGCATAAAACAGAAAATGTATGGTTCTCCTAAGTATGGCACGCCTGAATATATGAGTCCCGAGCAAGCGAAAAATGAAGTTATAGATGAACGTACAGATTTGTTTAGCCTTGGAATTGCAATGTATGAGTCCCTAACTGGAAAACTTCCATTTCAAGGTGATTCTTTGCAGGATATTTTGGATAGTATTAAATTAGGTGAATATATACCACCACGAAGTATAAATAAATATGTTAGTAAAAAAGTAGAAAGAATAATTGCAAAACTTCTTTCTAACAATCCTGAATTTCGTTACCAGACCGGAAGCGAATTAATACAGGAATTTCAAAAAAAAATCGTCCCTTTAAAACTTAATCGAAAAACAATTTTGATAAGCGCAATAGTAAGTATAGTATTCATCATGATTTCTTCGATTTTTATTCTTTTACAAACAAATAAAATTCCAGATCAATCACCAGATCAACAAATAAATAGCTCCATTTTTGAATCTGTACCCGGCAACTCCAAAATTGAGGATTACACACATCTTGAGACAATTATTCCAGGCAATTCAAAAATTAACAATCAGCATCAAATACCTCAAAGCAATTCAATCTTAGATGAAAAAAAATTATCAAAATCCATGAACTTAAATGGACAAACATCTTTTGATTCGCTTATTGAAATTGGTAGTCGTTTAAGAGATCAGGGTATAAAATTAAATTCAAAAGTATTATTGGAACAGGCTGAAGAGAAATTCAGTAAGGCACTTAAGATTGATCCCCAAGCATATTATGCCGTTCAGCAAATTGAGTATATTAAAACGATTAAAAACAAATAGTTTGTAAAATGGTCTGTGCAATTATAAATGAAGATAACACCTAAAAAATCCTTAAAAATGAAAGCAAAAATTGTCGTTTTATTAATTTCACTTTCTCTTGTGTTCACCTCATGCGCTACTTTAAAGACAAAAACCACCAAAACCATGGATATTTATGGAGATGGCGTAATTCAAATGCCTATTATTGTTGATCTCAATGTAAGTGAAGTAAAGGCTGAAACAAAAATTTCATCACAGAGTCTAAGTATTGATGATTTAAAAAATGAGGCAGTTGCAGACCTTTTAAAAAAAGCTGATGCGGATGTTTTAATTGAACCAAAATTTGAAGTTGTTATCAATGGATCAATGAATACTGTAACGGTTTCTGGTTTCCCGGCATCCTATAGCAATTTTAGACAAATTCAGTTATCTGATGTTGAACTGCTTAACGTTGGTATTGCTCAAAAGGCTAAGACGCACGAACCTGCTCCTGCACCCACGAAGAAAAAGAAAACTGGGAAAGGTTTTGCTATTGGCGCTTCAATTCTGGCAGGGGCTGCCTTGTTTGTTTTGATTGTGTTAACATCGTAAGAGTCGGATTATCCAGGGTATGAATCGCTATTTTTTCATATTTATTTTAATTTGGATAGTGACTAAGGGTACTGCACAAAACAGTGCAGTACTCTTAATTCATGGAATGGCAGGCAGGCACACTACATGGGATGAACTTATCACAAGCTTCCATTCGTCTGAATACCTCTACATGGGTAATTTTGAAGTAAATAGAACAAATTGCATGTTCACTTCTTCGGGTAATGGTTCAGCCAATGCGATACATACAAAAGCACATCTGGTGTTTTCTATTGATTTTTCTGATAATCAAAACTTGTCATTTAATGAACAAGGTGATGAGGTTCATTTAATTATAGAACGAATTATAAAAGATTTCCCTGTTGATAAGGTAGTTTTAATGGCTCATTCTATGGGAGGTCTGGCGGCGCGTGCCTATATTATGAATTACGGCGAAGGCAATATTGCTGGCTTAATAACAGTTTCGACCCCACATTTGGGTTCCTATTTGGGATATTTGAGAGAGTTAAATAAGTCTTGCAAGATGATTAATCCAAACGCTAAACCAGCGATGATTAACTTCCTAAGGCTGACAATACCTGCATTTCACAACTATTACTGTGATCTTTCGAAATCTTTAGATTTAATTGGGACCCTTTATGTTGGACTTGACATTGACAGTAAGGCTGTTTCGTACCTGGAGCCTGACAGTGAAGAAATGCTAGCGCTGTATAAACAAATATTTCCTAAAAATTTACCAGTAGTAAATGTAATTAGCAATTGGGAAGTTGAGAGAAATATGAAAAAAGATAAGCTGGAATCAATTACGATTTCAATGCAGCAATTGAATGATAATTATATTTCTGAAGCACCCATTAATATTGCTTCTGCTGCTTTACAAATCAAATACACAGATGGAATAGTATCAGTACCTGCTCAATACATGAAGATGGCGGTAATCAATGGGAATGATATAACGATAAAAACTATTTATACAAATAGATTTCATGAAGAATCAAATAAGGATATTCCTGCTATGATGCAGTCACTCAACTATGTTTTCAGCAAGAACACAAGTAGTAAAAAAGCATCAATAGCATTTATAATCGATTCTTCTGGTAGCATGGGAGAGTCTGACCCAAGCAATATTCGTAAAAGCGCACTGGAACAAATTGTAAGGAGTGAGGACGACATTGAAAGGATCTTTGTTGTTGATTTTGACGATGATGCATTATGGATAAATTCTGATAACTATGAAAATAGAATTAATATTGATTTAGTAAATTCAATTAGAACTATTGATGCCAATGGTGGTACAAATATTGGAAAAGCATTAAGTTTTACTTCTGAATTATTTGATAAATTGATGATTTCAGAAGATGCAGCAGTGGTTCTACTAAGTGATGGTTTGGGTGATTATCATAATGAATCACAATGGTTCAAAGATCATAATATTCCAATCTTCACAATTAGTCTTTTGGGCAATACAAATGAAGATATATTGAATTCGATTGCCGATTTCACAAAAGGCAAATATTACAAAGCGTATAACGAATTTGATATCATTGATGCTTATTTCTCAATTTTAAAATCACATTTACCTTATGCAATTATTTATAATACCGATAATAAAAGTTTGAAACCTGGAGAGAAATCTGTCGAGAGTTTCTTTGTAGAGCCTGCAATGAGTAAAATGATTATAAGATTATTCTATGAAAATCATATACCTAATTTTAACATCATTCAACCAAACGGAACCCTTTTAAGTATTGCTTCTCTAAAACACCTAATCAATGATAATTACGCATTTGTTGAAATACCATGGCCTTGCGCGGGAGGCTGGCAAGTACAAATGGAATCTGAAAGCACTTCGATTAGTACCAATTTTTGGAAGTTATTAGTGATGGGTGCTACAAATAGTGATTTTCAAATTTGTTCAGATTTTAATGAAGGGTCGAATCAGGTTGAATTGTTTCCAGTAGTTACTGATTTAAGTAATGAATATCACATCAATAAGCAATATGTAAAAGTTTATTCTCCAACTGGTACTGTGAGTAATTCTGAAAATTATAGTCTCCCAATGTTTCTAAGATTAAACAATGGGCATGGAAGTTATAAAATTGATATTCATACGTATGGTACTATAGATGGCCTTCCTTTTCAAAGGTATTTTACGTATTCCTTATACATAAAAGGTGGCGGGTTAACACCACCAACTATTAAAGAATCTTATGGGAATATTGCATTAATAGAATTGATTGGACAAACTCAAAACATTGGAGATAAGTGTTATATATATTCCTTATTGCCTAAAGAAGAAGTGCTCATAGGCAAAGGTCGGATCGTCAATATAGGTGAAAGTAGTTGTGTTGTGGAATTCTCTGAACTCGATGGAAAAATCACTGAGTCTGGAAACTATTCTATTTTTTTTACACCATATTAGATCCATACAAATGCTACTGGTGTCCAAGCAATTTTAGTCAAATTATACCATACCATGCATGAAATATTAGGTATGTTATACTTCACCTATTCTCTTCCTGATTTCTGAGATTTGTTTCTCAGGAACACAAAACTCAATTTCATCTTCGTTTTTATGCAACAGACACTTTCTGTTGACCCCGGATAGTTTGGAAAGGTATACTGAATTGATGATTAGTGAGCGGCTAATCCTGATAAATTGCTCAGGAAGCATAGCTTCAACTGCACCCAAATTCATCGAAATAACTTCGCGGTCTGTTTTACTGGTGAAAATCTCCGAATAATTGGCATCTGCATGAATATAGAAAATTTCATCCGGATGGACTAAAATGAAACCACTGCGGGTATTGAAGCGAAGTTTCCGGTGGTTTTTCACCGCTTTTTCAAGTGATTCCAGTCGCTGCTGGATATCTTGGCCATCAATATAGTTCCTGACTTTCTGTATTGCAGCTGAAAGCTCAACCCTGTCAATTGGTTTCAGTATGTAGTCTAAAGCTCCTTCCTTTAAGGCCATCAGACTGAACTTGTCAAATGCTGTTGCAAAAATGATGCGTGGAAATAGCTGGTTTTCTTTTAATTCACGGATAACAGCAAACCCATCTTTCCGTGGCATCTGAATATCCAGAAACAAAAGGTCGGGTTGATGTTTTAGGCATAGTGTAAGTACCTTGTCCGGATCTGTAGTTGATGAAACAACCTGCAGGTTTTCCATGTCTTTGGTTAACTCAACCAGTAAATTGATGGCTTCCTGTTCATCGTCAACAATAACTGCGGTGATGATGTTTGGTTTCATGTAGTATGTATGGTTAAAGTTATTAATATCTTAAGCATCAAATACAAACATCAATAAATTTTATTCCCCATCTGCATTATTACAGCCCGGAAACACAAACCCATCGGGAATGCATATGGTCACCCTGGTACCTGAGGCATTGCCTTCTGCGTCGTACAGGTCGACAAAGGTTTCGGTGATGGGGCGCTTGTTGCCATTGTTGAGTACGCTGTAATACTGTTTCATGATGCTCAGGCCAACGCCCGTTGAGCTTGAACCATTATTTCTGGCCTGTTTCCTGCCCACACCATTGTCGATGATGCTGATCTCGAGCCCCTCATCGCCGTGGCGCACCTTCACCTGAATAAACCCACCTCCATTTTCTTTTGGCAATAGCCCATGCTTAAGGGCATTTTCAACATAAGTCTGCACCACCATCTTTGGCACGTTCTGTGTCTTGTCGATGTCATCGGCCACATCAAGGTTGAAAGTGAATGCTTCACCATAGCGCGATTGCTGCAATTCAATATAGTTCTGCATAAAATCCAATTCCTCTTTCAGTGAACGGCAGATTTTGTCTGCCGAATGGATGGTGGCCCTGATCATTTTTGAAAACTTCATCAGCATATCATACGATTGCTGACTTTTATTCTGCAGAATAACCGATCCAATGGTATTCAGTACGTTAAAAGTGAAATGCGGATCCATCTGGTTTTGCAGCGAAATCAATTGCATTTCGGTCAGCTTTCTTTCTGTCTCATATTTTCTCCTTAGCTGAATGTATTGTATGCGCCGGATCAGCAGGATGAAGGCAAAAACAAGGCTAAACACCAACAAAAAGATAGGGTAGCGCCAATAAACCATCGGATTAAACGCATACTCATAAGTATAAAACCTGTTGTTTACCTGTATGCCAAGCTGTGGAGGAAGGTTGTTGCGTAGAATATTTGATGGTGTTGCAGGTGAAGAGGTTGGTACTGTAGTGAACGATACCGGGTGCTGAAGATTCTGTCTCAGAATGACAAACTGCCCAGGTTTATTGCCTGAAAGCAACAATTCCAGCTCTCCATCCTGATCCGCATCGGTAAACTGGACCGGTAAAATATTGTTGGTGTATAGCCTGGTGCTGCCAAGCAAATCCAGCTCCCCGTCAAGCAAGCTAACCGTCTGGTCATTTTTAATGACACACATTCTGCTCAGACCATGAATGGTTTGAAAGTTCATGATCGTTTGACAATATTCAGAGGAATTCTCAAGGATTTTTTCCTCAAGCACCTCTCCTCCTGCATCGCGGATTTGAAGGAGCAAATCCGGCTTATTAACCCAGCCCTCATAACGTATAATTGTCACCAACCGTGTTCCCTGATTTGACTTGACCGGAAATGCCTGACAGGAGGCATAATCACCTGAAAATTTGATGGGGGCAAAGCGGAAACTGAGGTCATGGTTGAGTACAATCAGGTAAGCGGCATGATCGTGCATGATGTCCAGGGTGTCTTTATAGTTGGCTGAGGCATAATTGGATACACAAAGTTCGGGTCTCCCGTCAGCATCAAGATCATCGATCTGCAGGTCTTTGCAAAAAGCACCCAATTCGACTGAAGTGAATACATGGTCATGCTGAATATCGTAGGCTACCACCCGCCGTGGCACAAGCCCAAATCCTGCCGTATTAACACAAACCACTTCCTCAATGCCGTCGCCGGTTAAATCGGCAAGCTGAGCGGAGAAAACAGCAAAGAGATTTGTGCCTGAAGTTGGAAGTTCAACCAGAAAACGCTCAGAAAACATTAGTTTACCCGTCTGCCGTATGTCAATTCCATTGATGAACAGTGAGTCATTCCGCGCCACCAACGGAAAGATTTCCTTTATTCCGTCATTATTGTAGTCCCCGAGGGCGTAGCGCTTTCCATCGGAGGCATAAGTGCCATCGAAATTCCACTGGTCTACCACGCCAAATTGATTAAACACAGTAAGGAAAGCACGATTATCTGCATTTCCACTATTAATAATTTCGGAGTTTCCGTCCTGGTCGATGTCGTGGTATTCGCGGATGTTATCCCCTTTTAAGATGATCTCATTAACCGGACGAATGGTATATTTTTGAAAGAAATCGGGGAGCAACAAACAAATAAGCACGGCAATCACTAGTGCCTGAGTAATCGGATGCATTAGCAAATTGACAGCATATATGGCGAAAGGCCCCTTCATAACAGTTTTCTTGCAATAAAAACCGATTAAGTATTGCGTATAAACCCTTAACTTTGAGCTGAGATTTGACGAATATACACATTTTATCAAATGCATCAGCAAATGTGATTTACTTAACCATATTTTATTCGTTTTCATGCAATCAAATAAAGTCATTATGATTCGGTCATCATTTAAACACCTGCTAATCTTCTCAATCATGATACTTATGGCATTATTTACCGGCTCCTGTGCCTCATCAGGGAAAGTGAAAGAAAAAATGATTGTCAGTCAGGTTGATCTGAACCGTTATGCAGGTAAATGGTATGAGATTGCCCGTTTTCCGCACCGTTTCGAGAAGGACCTTGTTGGGGTGACGGCTACCTACAAGCTGCTCGAAAACGGCAGGATCGAAGTCATCAACAGAGGACACAAACACACCCTCGATGGACCGGAGAAGACGGCCGTTGGGAAGGCCAAACTGGCCGATCCGGCGCAAACAGGATGGCTGAAGGTGTCGTTTTTCTGGATCTTTTATGCTGACTACCTCATCCTCGAACTGGACACCACAGATTATCAGTACGCGCTCATTGGCAGCACCACGGATGATTACCTGTGGGTGTTGAGCCGCACGCCACAGATGAATCAGCAGACTTACGAAATGCTGCTGGACAAAGCCGCCCAAAGGGGTTACGACACCTCTAGGCTGTTGCTTGTTCCCCAGCCTGCTGAGTAGCCTGCCCTGAAGACAGGTCAATCAATTAGCAGAAAACCGCTACCTTTGCCGCCATGATAAAAATGACGACAATGATTGTGTTTCGCGTGGCAGGCATTTCACTGGTGTTGCTGCTGCTGCTCTCCTCCTGTGTGAGCACAGGGAAACTGACCAATGCCCTGCCACAGGCCGATGCGGCTTTGGCTGCCGGGGATTATGCCCGCGCCCTGAAATTATACGAAGAAATCATCGCCAGCCACGAACAGGCTGCAACACAGGCACAATGCACAGTGTATGAGCAGGCAGGCAACGCGGCTGCACTTGCCGGAGATCAGGCTGTTGCCGAAAGCCACTATAAACTGGCGATTTATTATCAGCAAGCCGGTCCCAAAACCTATGAAGCATTGGCAAAGATGTATCGGGAAGCCGGAAACATTTCGAAGGAATTGATGATGCTCGAGCCACTCGAAAAGCAGTTTCCTGAAAGTGCGCAGGCGGCTGACAGCAGAAAGCGGCTCTTTGAACTATGTGTGATCAGCGAACAATATGAACACGCTATCGGACTGTGGCCACAGCTTGAGGAAGCGGAGAAGGGTGAGGCGCTGACGATGCAGTATTTCCAGGCAAACCGCAAACTGAACCGCAATGAAGCCTGCAATAAGATCGCGCAGCAGTTGCTGAAGTTAAACGGGAGCAATGTGGATGCGCTGTTTTGGGAGGCAAAGCGCTACTACCAGCTTGGCGACAACCGCTATGTGACTGAGATGGCTGCTTACGAGAAAAACAAAACCCGCAAGCAATATGCCCATCTGCTGAAAGAGCTGGATGTTGCCACTGCTGATATGAAAACAGCCCTGGGTTATTTCAAAAAACTCTGGGCCATCAATCCTGATCCTGATTATGCCTTATACCTGACCAATATTTACGCCAGGTTCGATGATGAGAAAAACGCTGCATATTACAGGCAAAGGATGAAATAGCCTCTGAGCATTCATTCAAATTCATTGATCATAACGTATTAAACAACAAAGCCATGTTGTCAGAAAAAGAAGAAAACCGTACCGAACTGAATGAGTTGGGCGAGTTTGGCCTGATTGATTTACTCACCGATGGCATCACCCTGGTCAACCCATCCTCCATAAAAGGGGTAGGTGACGATGCTGCGGTTATCGATAATAGTGGTTTCCGCACGCTGGTGTCGACCGATCTGCTTGTCGAGGGGGTGCATTTCGACCTCATGTACACACCTTTGAAACACCTTGGCTATAAAGCTGCTGTGGTGAATTTTTCGGACATGGCTGCCATGAATGCCGAGCCTAAGCAAATCGTTGTCGGAATCGCCGTTTCGAACCGGTTTTCGGTCGAAGCCCTCGAAGCGTTTTATGAAGGCTTGCGTCTGGCCTGCACCCAATATCAGGTCGACCTGGTTGGAGGCGATACTACTTCGAGCAAATCGGGTTTGTTTATTTCAATCACTGTCATCGGGCAAGCCGCTGCCGACCAGGTTTGTTACCGCGGCGGAGCCGGCGAGAGCGACCTGATCTGTGTGAGTGGCGACCTTGGTGGAGCCTATATGGGGCTGCTCCTGCTCGAAAGGGAGAAGGCCGTGTTTAAAGCCGATCCTTCGGTGCAACCCGATCTGGATGGGTTCGACTATGTGCTTTCGCGCCAGCTGAAACCCGAAGCCCGCATGGATGTAGTGGCAGCATTGCGTGAGGCAGGTGTTAGGCCTACTTCGATGATTGACATTTCTGACGGACTGGCTTCAGAGCTGCTTCACCTGAGCAAAGCCTCAGCACTTGGTTGCAGGATTTATGAACCGAAGATACCCATCGATCCGACCACTGTCAGGGTGGCCGAGGAATTTGGAATGGTACCTGCAGTTGCTGCGCTCAATGGGGGCGAAGATTATGAGCTGCTCTTTACCGTTAGCCAGGCTGATTTTGAAAAAATCAGGCACATCGAAAGCATCAGCATCATTGGCCATATGACGGCAAACACCGGCGAAGTGGCCATGGTCACCACCGATGATCAGCTGATTCCGCTGAAAGCCCAGGGCTGGGACGGGCTGAAGCAATAACCTTGATGACTGACAGGTTTTCGTCCTACCTTTGGTGCGAAAATGAATACGCAGGATACAGCACCGGAATTTCCACGGCAACTGGCTAACACCATTGCTTCCATCCCTTCGAACCCCGGGGTTTATCAATATGTTGACGATACAGGCAAAATTATATACGTCGGAAAGGCCAAAAACCTGCATAAGCGAGTAAGCAGCTATTTTGGCAAAACTCAAACCGGCAAACTCAGGGTGCTTGTGAAGAAAATTGCCGACATCAGGTTTATCGTTGTTGAAACCGAAACTGACGCCCTTCTGCTCGAAAACAACCTCATCAAGCAGCTTCAGCCCCGCTACAATGTGTTGCTTAAAGATGACAAGACCTATCCCTGGATTTGCCTTACCAACGAACTGTTTCCACGTATCTTCCCAACACGCAACCTGAGCAGAAACGGATCGGAGTATTTTGGGCCCTATGCCTCGGGCAGAATGATGCACACCTTGCTCGACCTGATCAGGCAGCTGTACCAGGTGAGGACATGTACCTACAACCTCAACGAACAGACCATTGCAGAGAAAAAATACAAGCGGTGTCTTGAATATCAGATAGGTAACTGCAAAGGTCCATGTGAAGGGCTGCAATCAGCTGCCGAATACCAACAGATGATTGGCGAAATTCGTGAAATCATCAAAGGCAATATTACCGTGGTGGTGCGGCAGTTGAAAACCCTGATGATGGCGCATGCAGCCAATCAGGCGTTTGAAAAGGCACAGATGGTTAAAGAAAAAATTGAAATCCTCGAAAAATACCGCAGCAAATCGACCATTGTCAACCCGGCCATCAGCGATGTGGATGTGTATTCCATCATCGACGAACCGCAAAGTGCCTGCGTGAACTACCTGAAGGTGGTGCAAGGTGCTGTGGTGCAGTCGCATTCGGTTGAGATACGCAAAAAGATGGATGAAAGTCCCGAGGACTTGCTGCTGCTTGCCATTACCGACTTCCGCGAACGTTTTTCGGGCGATTCCAAAGAAATCATCCTTCCTTTTCATCCGGGTTTTGCGCTTGATGGGGTAAAATACACCCTGCCGCAGCGTGGCGACAAAAAGCAGCTGCTCGAATTGTCGGAGCGCAATGCCAGGCATTTTAAGTTGGAACTTGAAAAACAGCGTAGCCTTGTCGATCCCGACAGGCACCAGAAACGCGTACTGAACCAGCTGAAAGCCGATTTGCGTATGCCCGAAATTCCGGAGGTGATTGAGTGCTTCGACAATTCCAACTTCCAGGGCGATTATGCGGTGGCTGCCATGGTTCAATTCAGGAGAGCCAGGCCCAACAAGGCCGAATACAGGCATTTCAACATTAAAACTGTTGAAGGTCCCGACGATTTTGCTTCGATGGAAGAGATTGTGTTCAGGCGTTACCAGCGCTTGTTGCATGAGGGCAAAACCTTGCCCCAGCTGATCGTTATCGATGGCGGCAAAGGCCAGCTTGGAGCAGCAGTGGGTGCGCTCGAAAAACTCGATTTGCGCGGTAAAATTACGATCATCGGCATTGCCAAGCGATTGGAAGAGATTTATTTCCCCGGCGACTCATTGCCACTGTATATCGACAAGCGGTCCGAATCATTGAAACTGATTCAGCAATTGCGCGATGAAGCCCACAGGTTTGGCATTACGCATCACCGCAAGAAATTCGAAAAAGGCCTGATTAAGTCTGCCTTGACTGACATCGAAGGCATTGGGCAGGGTACAGCACAGAAGTTGCTGTGGAAATTCAAATCAGTTAAAAACATCAGCCAGTGCAGCTTCGGGGAGTTGGCAGCGGTGGTGGGTAAGGCAAAGGCCAGGATAGTATTTGATTTTTACAATGACGAGCAGACGGCTGAAGGGAAGGCATGAATGCGGTAAAACAAAAAAAGCGCCCGATGAGGCGCTTTTTATTTTTTTCAGTGAATGGCTTATTGTAAGGTAAACCTAACCGGCAGGTTAAAGGAAACCCTCACAGCCTTTCCGCGCTGACGGCCCGGAGTCCATTTAGGCATTGATTCAACCACACGGATGGCTTCTTCGTCGCAGCCACCGCCGATACCACGGAGTACTTTCACGTTTGAAACACGGCCATCGGGTTCAACAACAAAGTTCACGAACACACGACCCTGAACGCCGCTTTCGCGCGCCATTGGCGGATACTTGATGTTCTTTGCAATGTACTCCATCATTTTGCCGGCACCTCCCGGGAATTCGGGCATGGATTCAACAACAGTGAAAATTTCCTGTTCAACAACTTCTTCCTCTTCCCTTACAGGCGGAACGTACACTTCGATAACGGTTTTCTGGTCAACGTCAACGTTGATGTCAATGTCTTCAACCTCTTCTTCGTCCTCAACGATATTCAAAACAGTGACCTGTTTTGGTGGTGGAGGTGGGGGTGGTTTGAGTTTCTGGTCGGTAATCGGAATAATTTCCTCCTGGATATTTTCTGCCGTTCTCTGAGCCAGGTCGATGGTCCGTTTGTCGTAGCTACGATATTCAAACGCCAGAAACACAATGGCAAGGGCAAGAATCAGGCCGATCTGAGTAAACATAACCCGTTTGTTCTCGAGTTCTGCTTTGGGTGTTTTCTTTACTTCCATATCTGATGCAATTTGCGTTAAGAAAGCCTAAACCTATGGCGTGGCTAAATTACTAATTATTCAAAAATCTTGCCAACATTTTGATTTTTTTTTCTGAATGCCAGATAAAAAACCAATGCGCCCAGCAAACACCCCACAGTATTGGCCAGAAAATCATACACATTGCCGTCTCTGTTGATGAAGACATTGCTCTGCAGAAATTCGGTCAGTCCACCATATAACATGCTCACCGTGATGGCAAAGACTACGGGCCTATAACGAAACTTGTTCAGTGGATATTGTTTGCGGTGTCCCAGAAGAAGCAAAAAGGTGAGCACACCAAAAATAAACAGGTGAACAGCCTTGTCGGGGGCAAGCCAATCCCAGAAAGTGGTAACCTGGGGAAAATAATTACCGGGAAGACCGGTAAGCACCAAAATGATGATACTCCACAGTATTCCAGGCCATTGTGATTTAAGTAATGCCTTCAAAAGCAGCACCCGGTTTAACCCTCAATAATGGCTTTGTAAGCCTGTGCATCGAGCAGCGCATCGAGTTCCGATTTGTCGGTCATTTTAATCCTGATGATCCAACCTTCGCCATAAGGGTCCTTGTTTACTGTTTCCGGAACATCAACAAGGGTTTCATTGAATGCGATCACAGTACCGCCAACAGGCATGAACATATCAGAAACAGTTTTTACTGCTTCGATGGTGCCAAAGGTTTCTTCCGCGTCAAGGGTTTCGTCAAGTGTTTCAACCTCTACAAAAACAATGTCACCAAGTTCTTTTTGTGCAAATTCAGTGATGCCAACAACGGCCTCGTCTCCCTGAACGCTGATCCATTCATGGTCTTTGGTGTACTTAAGGTTTGCCGGGATATTCATAGGTTTTGTTTTAAATTTTATTCGGGGTCAAATATACAGGATTTTTGGCTCTGCTTATGTAAATTTTGGGTAAAAATCTGTGCGAAAATCGGGATTTATACGGGCTTAAAAACAGCGTTGTGAATTATTGCGCCAGGTTGAAACGCATGGTTATACCCGCAAAGGTGTTCGAGTTTTTGAATTGTGACGAAACAAACGGATCGCTCATATCACGCTTGAAAAATGCCTGCAGGTTAAACCTGTCGTTGATCATATAATCAGCAGTAACATAAATGTTTATTCGGTTTTGTCCGGCCGATACCTGGCTGTTGTTTTCATCGATACGGCGCAAGGTGGTTTTGTCGGTCCTGAAGCCAAGATCGACTTTCAGCACAAGGTCGTTGCTCGATCGCGTAGCGCGGCCTCCGCCGGTTACCGACGACAGGATGAGCGAAAGGTTTTTGATGCGATAACCTGAACCTATCACGATTTCGCTACCTGCAACTTCTGTCAGCTGGTTGTTCACAAAGCTCATGGTGAGGTTGCGTTGTTTCTTGTATTCGACACGTGCTGTGAGCGAGTTGTGGAAGGCAAGGTCGAGCCCCAGCAATGGCGAAAACTGCTCAGTAAGCGTTATCTGACTGAGGTCGTACCTGGTGATAAACAGGTTGGTATTGGCATAGGTCTTTGTCAGGTTTTCGGGATCAAAATCAACATTCGAACGCCAGGTTGTAATGGCATATGATGATCGGTAAGCATGTGTCAGGTTAATGTTCTTGAAGGTTCCTTTGAGTGCTTCAATTTTCGATAGTCCATTGTAACTGATGCTCCAGTTGGGAATGGGTATTTTCGGGAAAGGATTCATTTTGATGGTCTTTGCATCCTGTCCGCGATAAGCCGCAATAAACGAATAGAACAACACTTCCTGGGCTTGAGAACCGTATCCGTAAGGGAAATAGTTGGCCCCGGCCGAATCGTAATAGTAATTTTCACCTTCATCAATCCATTGCTGGTTTTTGTAGGCCAGCCTGTCGGCAATGATTTTTCTGTTGTCGAGCATTTTGTCGAACAGCTCGGAACTATCGTCTTTGCGTGGTTTCACGAAAGCCGTGTTCCACATGCCGAACGACATGCTGAAGTTGCCACTTTCGGTGGGGGAGAAGCTTCTGAAGGTTCCTGTTGAGTCGGCCCTGAAAAACTCCTGGAAGTTCAATCCCCTGGTCTTATCGCCACTGATGTCGATCCGAAGTCCTGATACGGGTTCAAGGTTTACTTTATAGGCAAGATTCTCGGTGTAGCGCCTCGAATAAGCCTGGTTGAGCAGGGAGTCGCCCGAGAGCCAGCCATTGGCCACAGCATTTTGCCTGATGTCGGCTTCACTTCCCAGGACAAATCCCCAACCCGGTGCGCCGCTGTTGAAATTATAGCCCAACAGGTCCGGCTCAGGCATGAATCCCGGCAAAAGAATGCCGTTGTTCTGGGTGTAGTTCAGTGAGGCTTTCTTTATGCTCATGGTCAGTTTAAGCAGCTGATCACCTACGATTTTCGCATAGTTGACCCGTGGTTTTTGTCCGGTGGAGTCAGCCAGCGCTTCTTCGGGATTTGGTGTGGCAGGCTTAACAGCCCCTTGTTTTTCGTCGATTGACCTTGGCGTTGGCCCCGAACCCCTCGCAGCTTTTGGCGGTGTGTTGAGGTTTTTAAGGTAGGTGTTCTTATTGTACAGCTTCACAAGGTCGACATTGCCGTTGAGCTGCTTGGTGTTCTGGTTGCCCAGGGTGTTCCCGATGCGGTCCTGCACCGACAAAGGTGAGGCTGTCCAGGTGTACATTCCCTGATAACCTGCAGTGGCAGAGATCCAGTTCAGCACCGGAATTTTATTCAGCGGAACAGTATAATTCAGTTTAAATGTCTGGCTATAGCTGCTTTTCGAACCAAAGCGGAATATCTCATCCATGATGGTATCCCTGTTTTGGTTGTATGCTGTGGTGCCACGGTCAGGATTTCCGGCCGGTTCATAAATATAGGCATTGGTTCCGGCAGTGAAATCGAAGGTGAGCGCTTTGGTGAAATCGAATTTGAAATCGTAATTGCGATTCCAGGTCCAGGTTTTTGCATAAATGGGATAGGTGATGATATCGCCGGCGCTCTTATTCCTGAATTTTTTCGTGTTGTTGGTCCGGTTCATATCAGTGCGGAACGAGAAATTCTTCGGCAGGTAATAAAAGTTGAAGTCCTTAATCAGCTGGAATGCCGGTTTTGAAGCCCATTTGAGTTTTGAGAACGGCTGAATGTTTTTCGGGTTGTTGTTAAAGGTATAGCCTATGCCTCCGCGATAGGTCTTACGCAAGTCGAAATCAAGGTCGATATTGCGGTGATAGATTTCGCTATAGGCATAAGATACACTCAGGTTTTCAACATCATAAATCCTTGGAGGCCGCTTGCTGTCGACACGGTCCTTGCGCACATTGATGAAGTTGATGTTCTTTCGCTGGGTATAGTCTTTCACAATGCGTTTCAGCGAGTCCTGTGAATCCTTGCTTTGATAGGAATCCAGGTCGTCATTAAGTTTAATGTCAGGATCGAGCGGGTTGTATTCGGGCTTAATATGCGATTCGCCATAGTCGAAATGCATGGGCACCTTAAGCCCGGTTTTGGCCGGAAGGAACTTGCCAAGATCGATGTCGGTGGCCACGTCGAAACTGGTTTTGGCTTCGCGCGAGGTTTCATTGACCTTCATATCGAGGCTGCCAAATCCCGGACTGGAGTGTGCGCCGGACACCACCACACGGCCAATGTCGGCCAACATGGTTTCCATGCGCGCCGTTGCTCCCCAGCCGCCTTTGTTGTCGAAATCAGTCACCCTGAGCTCGTTGACCCAGATAACGGCGCTTTTCGGGTTGCCATCATCACTGGTATTCAGGCTTAAGCGCTTGGGATTTCTGACCCCGATCATGATGCCGTTGATATCGCTGATGCTCGGACTACCCAGCACCTTGACCTTGTGGTCGCCGATATATTCGATGTAAGGATACATGAGGCTTATGTCCGAGTTGGGATCGCGCATGGCGATGTTTCTGTTTTGCTTGATGGCAACCAGCGCTTCGAGGTCAATATCGAAGCGGTTTACATCGGGCCAGATGCCTTCGCGATCGATATAGGAGGTTCCCCATGGCGTAAATTTCACCGGGATTTCATATTCATAGTAGTTTTCGGTGAAGTCGGAACCCAGGCGGATGAACACTGTCAGATCGCCATACTCCATATCTTCCGATTCGAGCAGCTTTTCGGCATGCACATACATTTTCAGTTTCTTGTACTTCCTGAAATCGAAATCGGTGGTTTTAAAGGCTGCCCTGGCATCGCCGTCCTGCAGGCTTTCAACGGTAAACTGCATCGACTGCTCATTGAGCTGAACAAGGCTTGTGGTGCCGTAATTGATCTCGCGCTCGATTCCCGGAGGTTCCACATAAGGAATGGGTTCGCGGCGTCCGTTTTCTTCAATATTCACTGCCGAAATATCAAAACGGGTATTATTGGCGTGATCATCAACAACATACTCTCCTGCCGATTCGAGGTTGTAACGGTATTTACGCCATTCGCCACGCACCAGTTCAAGGGTGGCAAAACGGGCAACGATGGGCTTTTCAAATCCCTTGAAAAACATCCTGATGAAACGGATCGACCTGAAATCTTCGATATTGCCCACAACGCGCTCAGGCTGGCTCACCGGAATCTTAAACTGATACCATTTTACTTCGCCGGTAGAGCCGTTACCGAGGTCAATGCCTGTAGCATCCTGTATATCGGTGATGTAGTTTTCACCAATATACATCTTGTTCGGATCGAGCTTGATGCGGTATTGGAAATAACGCTCGGCTTCGCTCAGGGTGTTGTCGCGGTTAATGTCTTCCACATTGGGCATCGAAGTGGCGCTGGTGGGGTAGGCCTCAGGGTTCAGGTCATCGGTAGGTGAGTTTCCATCGGGCCCGTTGAAGTTTTTGTAACGCTCAAGGATGCTGCCATAGCGCGAATCGCTGTCGAGCTTCGATCCCCTGAAATACTGGAAGTTATCTGCTGAAGGATCTTCGTTTGCGAGCTTGTAGGCGTCTGATTCAGCACCAAACTGGGTGCGGATGATATCGAGGAAGTCGGGTTCCTGGAAACTGCGTTCATCAATGTCGCGCAAGCCATCATAGCCCACATCCTGAAACTGCCTTGAGCCCGGGAGGCTGCTGAAGGATTCCACCAGAGCCTGCAGTGTAGGCACACGGCCCCAGATGGTTGTGTCGACATTCTCGACAGCCTCTGAAACGGGAAGGCCGTTTTCATAGAATTTTCTGCCGTCGCGCAGGATGTCTTCTGACACATCACCCAGGTTGATGTACAATTCGCCAGGGTTGTTGGGGTCTTCGGTAAACGGATCCATCATCCAGAACTCGATGTATTCTATATTGGTGGCTTCGAAGTCGGTCGACTCGATCCGGCGCATGATACCTCCCCAACGGGTGTCGGGCCGTTCAAGCAGACCGAATGCATTCATCCCCTGCGAGAATGTTGAAGGCATCACATCATAGTTGTAGGGCCCCCTTTCCGAAGGATAGTAAGCCAGGTTGAGCACGGCAATATTTGTCGGGATGCCCGAAGGCAGCTGCTTGTTCGGGAAAACCTCTGTTTCGAGTACCTGCCTGACACTATGCCTGGCCAGCTCATTCTTGTCTACATTGGGCGGACGCAAGGTGCCATAACGGTCATAAAACAAGGGGTCGATGATGTACCAGGCCAATTTCGACCGGTTTTTGCCATAGGCAAGGCCGGTGCCAGAAGACGCTTCAGGGAAGAGGTCGAGCTGTCCCTGCGGGGTACTGGCCAGGAACCAGGTGTTGGGTTGCCGCAGGTCGATGGTCGATTTGGCTCCTTCAAAATCATCAATATAGGAGGTTCCGGTTTTGCCGACGGCTTTGGCATGGCCGGGCAGAAACTGGGCAAACTCGCCATCAAAATTGATCCTTGAAACTTCTTTGGTGCTGATGCCCGGAATCTTATCTATCATTTTGGTAAGCCAGCGCGACTGTGTGCGGTAACTCAGGTCGAGACCATAAATGGTGTTTGAAATGGGGTCGTCACCATAGTTTACTTTTTGCGTCAGCGGCCGCTCATGCAGGTTTAAGAGGGTACCACCGATTTTGAAGTCCTTGTTGATTTCATGATCAACGCGCAGTCCCATCATGCGTTTTTGCTGAATGCTGAACATGGTGTTGCTTTCGAGCGAAATATTGATGGGCTGACCCGAGCTCATGATCCCCTCGTTGATGATGCGCACCCTGCCGAGGGTGTAGTCAACAGTATAATCCACATTTTCGGCCAAAGGCACACCACCTGCCGTCACACGAACTGATCCTTGTGGCACGTTGAGCGCGTTCAGGTTAATTTCGCTCCCGGCTTGCGATTTGTAGAATCCTTCGAGGATAAACTTATTTTTGTCGGGGAACTGCTCTGCACCCGATTTGGTGAGGGTATAGAGTGAGTCGAAAGCATATTTGTTGGCCAGGTCCGGATCATCCGGAAACACCTTGTTTCTCAGGTGGCTCCCGAAAGGCTCGAGTACGGTGAAATAAATACGGCCATTGTTCGAGTTGATGGTTCCTCCGTTTGAGGCGGCATTGTCGATGAAATCGAAAACACCATCACCTCCCTGTATCGGATTCAGCTGCTGATTCAGGTTGTCGAGGTTCATCAGGTGGACGAGCGGAATGCCTTTAACATCATCGTTTCCTTCGGTGAAATAGCCTGTGGGAACGCCATTCTGGTTTCCCTTATACAGGATGTTAAAGGTAAAGTCGTCCTTGTTGACCTGAAATGCCCGAATTGAGTAAACGTTTTTCATCATCAGGTTCCACATGGGCATGCGGGTGTTGATGGAGGTGCTTTTGAGCAGCTTGGCCGTCAGACATTTTGGGGTATTGATTCCCTGATCCGAAAATTCACCCACCTGAAAAGTGCTGTCGTAACCGATCACTGTGTATTGATAGGCTACTGCCAGCGTCTGGTCCGAATTCAGTGTGGTGTTGAGCGAAATAAAACCCAGTTTGCTGTTGAACGAAAACTCGGATGGACTCAGCTTCCGCGCGTTTTCAACTTTCTCAAAATCCTGACCCGGAACCATATAGCTGTTTTTTCCCACTTTAAACGGGTCACCGGTGAGGTAAGCGGTTACAGTATTGATGCTGCGGATACTGGCGGTATCGAGCCGCGCTATCAGGTTGTTTGATCGGTTTGTTGGCAGTGGAGGACCGATTTTAGGCTGAATTTCCTTGTTATAGATCCACTCCTGTTTGCCTTCGCCAAGGTCGGTGAAGGCCACAATGTTTCTGTTTTCATCAACGGCTGCACCGATATTGGTGACCCATACCTCAATCTTGGTGATGTTGATGTCGCTCGACACGATGGGCAATGTGGTCAGCGAAGACTCAAATTTGTCGCGAAAATACTGGCTCACAAAAAAGTGCCGGTTTTCTTCGTAGTCAAGACTGCTGAGGTTGAATTTATTGGTTTGCGCACCACCCTGAACGGTAATATTTTTCGATTCGCTTTCCTGTTGCGAAAACACGGTAGTCACGGTGGTGCGGCCAAACTGCATCTTGGTTTTGATCCCAAAGAGCGACTGACTGCCACTGATGAGGGTGGTGTTGAGGGGCATGCTTACATTACCGGCTTCAATCAGCTTGATGATTTCGTCTTCCTTGCCCTCGTATTTCAGCTGGAGTTTGTTTTCGAACTGAAAGGTTGCCTCGGTATTGTAGTTGGTTTTGAACTCGATTTTATCACCGATTTTAGCAATCACATTCATTTGAATTTTCTGCTGAAAATCAAAATTCGTGGTGCGTCGCTGCCTCACATCGAGCTGGGGATCTTCGCGGTTTACACTCCTGACGCCGAAGGTTACCTCAGCTGAACCTTGTGGCCTGATATCGATGGTGTTGCCGCCAAAAATCCTGTCGAAGGCCTCGCCACCAATGTAAATGGCCGGTATAATGGAGGAACTCGTTTGGGTGCCGGCAGCCTTTGTCCGTTCTTTCCAGTAAGCGCGAATACCTTTCTTATTGTCGAAGTTGCGGTATTCGCTCATGCTCATCGACACCGGCTCACGGTATTGAAAATCACCGACCTTAGATACGAAGGTATATTGTCCGGTAACGGGATCGTACACGATGTCGCGTTTGATGTTCGGTGGGTCTTTCAGGTAAAAAGGCGACTGGTCGTCGAGCTGCTGATAAGGATTTCCCTGGTCTGCCGGGATCGGATAAACGGGTTTACTTGTGTCAGGTGTCTGTGTGTTGGGAATGAAGGCCGGCCGGGCAGGCTTTACGGGAGGGTTTGTTGCAGCATCGCTTCCCACAGCCAATATCAGCATGGCTGTCAGGATAATAAATGGAAATACGTACTTCACAAACCGGATCAATGGCTTTCCCTGTTTAATTCTCCACACAAAAAGGCTTTTTCTGCTGCACAGATACAGCCATTACAAAATCTTCAACGCTTCCTTAATCAACAATTCCACCGTAGGTGAAGGATGTACCTTCAGCACCTTGTCGAGGGCTTTTTCGGCACCAGCTTTGTTAAACCCAAGGATTAACAGACCTGATAACGCTTCCTCCCTTAACCTATTGTGTATTATTCCTATTTTTTCAGGTATTCCTGAAGTTTTGGCCACCTTGTCTTTCAGGTCGACAACAATACGCTGGGCTGTTTTCCCGCCTATTCCTTTCACTGCCTGAAGCACCAGAATATTGCCTGTGGCAATGGCATCGATGGCTTCGTCGGTGCTCAGCGATGAGAGTATCAGCCTGGCAGTGTTTGCCCCGACGCCACTCACTGAGATCAATTGCATAAAAAGTGCACGTTCGCGCTCATCAGCGAACCCGAACAGCACATGGGCATCCTCGCGAATGGCAAGGTAGGTGAAAAGCCTTGCCTGGGCCTGGTCGGCGAGGGCTGTGAACGTATTGAGCGATATATGCAACTGATAACCAATTCCATGATTTTCAACAATCACATATGCCGGGTTTTTTTCAATAATATTTCCGGAGATAAAAGCGTACATGCCTTGGTGTTGATTATGGAATTGCTGTTGAATCTTTGGGCAAAAGTACAAAATATCCGCAAGTTTAAACGCGCATGATGGATATGCCCATTTAGACATTAAAATGTCAATAATAAGCCCATTAAACCCATTTAATGAAATGGTCTCTCACTTTTTCAACCATTTCACAAGCAGGTTTTTAGAATGAGTTTAAATAGCGTGTTTTGTTGTTTTTTCTGAAAATCAGGCTGATGTTATTTGTAATTTTGGTGAATTACAAAACATTACATTATGGACAAATTATTCAATAAGGATGCCTTTAATTACCATGCCCTTGGCAGGCCCGGCAAATTGGAGGTTATCCCTTCAAAGCCTTATGCCACACAACGCGACCTTTCGCTGGCCTATACGCCAGGAGTGGCCGATCCCTGTATGGCGATCTACAAAAACCCTGAAGATGTGTATAAATACACCATCAAGGGCAACCTGGTTGCTGTGATTTCCAATGGTACTGCAGTGCTTGGACTGGGTGACATCGGCCCCGAAGCCGGAAAACCGGTGATGGAAGGCAAAGGCTTGCTGTTTAAGGTTTTTGCTGATGTGGATGTGTTCGACATCGAAATCAATGAGAAAGATCCTGAAAAACTGATTCAGATCATTAAAGCCATTGCCCCCACCTTTGGCGGCATCAACCTCGAAGACATCAAAGCACCCGAGTGTTTTGAAATTGAAGAACGCTTAAAAAAAGAACTGCCAATCCCGGTGATGCACGACGACCAGCACGGCACAGCCATCATTACTTCGGCTGGCTTGCTCAATGCGCTTGAAATCAACGGAAAGAAAATAGAGGACCTGAAGATTGTGGTTAACGGCGCTGGTGCAGCAGCCATTTCCTGTACCAAGCTGTATATCAAACTTGGCGCCAGGCCCGAAAACATCCTGATGTTCGACAGCAAGGGTTTTCTGCATAAAAAACGCACCGACCTGAATGAGACCAAGAAATTGTTTGCCCTCGACAAGCCAGATATCAGCCTGGCTGATGCGCTTAAAGGTGCCGATATGTTCCTCGGCCTGTCGGTGGGTGGTGTGCTGAAAAAAGAAATGCTGCTTGCCATGAACACCAACCCGATTGTGTTTGCACTGGCGAATCCTACACCGGAAATTTCCTACACCGAAGCGATGTCGACGCGCGAGGACATCATCATGGCCACAGGCCGTTCCGACTTCCCGAACCAGATCAACAATGTGCTGGGATTTCCGTTTATCTTCAGGGGAGCGCTCGATGTGCGCGCCAGCGAGATCAACGACGAGATGAAACTTGCTGCTTCGGTAGCCCTTGCCCAGCTGGCCAAAGAACCGGTACCTGAGGAAGTGAATGTTGCCTTCAATGTGAACAACCTTAAGTTTGGTCAGGAGTACATCATCCCGAAACCAACCGATCCAAGGCTCATCGAAAGGGTGGCCCCTGCTGTGGCACGTGCTGCCATGGAAACCGGCGTTGCCCGCAAACCCATCACCAATTGGGATGCATATGTGGACGAACTGCGCAAGCGCTTAAGTATCGGAAATCCCCTGCTTCGCCAGATCAAGACCAGGGCAAAACACAATCCTAAGCGCGTTATCCTCGCCGATGCCGAAGACTATAAGATGCTGAAAGCAGCCGAGATCGTGATGAACGAGAATTTCGCCGAGCCGATCCTTTTAGGTAATGTTAATAAGATCAAGACCCTCATCAAGGAAAACGACCTCGAACTGAACGGCGTCGAGATTATCGATCCGCGTTCACCGCAACAAAACGGAAAGAGAAAACAATTTGCCGAAGCACTTTTCATGAAGAGGCAGCGCAAGGGCATGACCTTTAATGCGGCACGCAGCCACATGACACACCGCAACTATTTTGCCCCAATGATGCTCGAAGTAGGCATGGCCGATGCGATGGTTTCTGGCCTTACGCGCAACTATCCTGACACCATCAGGCCGGCATTGCAGGTTATTGGCCGTCATCCCGGCGCCAATGTTGTTTCGGGTATGTACATCATCATTACCAAACAGGGACCTGTATTCTTTGCTGATTGCACCGTGAACAAGAACCCCACTGCAGAAGAGCTCGTTGAGATCACGCTGCAGACCTGCATGGCTGTGAGGGAATTTAAGGTGACACCAAGGGTAGCTTTTCTGTCGTATTCGAATTTCGGTTCATCGGGCGGCGAAGGTCCTGAAAAACAGCGCAAGGCTGTTGAAATCCTGCACAAGACCCATCCAGAACTGATTGTGGATGGCGAAATTCAGGTGAATGCGGCATTGAATCCAAGCCTGCTGAACGAGTTGTTCCCCTTCTCGATGCTTGCTGGCGGACCTGCCAACACCCTTATCTTCCCTAACCTGGAAGCCGCCAATATCGGCTACAAGCTGATGCAGGAACTGGGTAAGTTTGAAGTTATCGGGCCCGTGCTCAATGGATTGAACAAGTCTGTTCATGTGCTGCAAATGGGCAGTTCAGTAACTGAAATTGTCAATATGATCACCATTGCTGTGTTGGATGCCCAATATCAGGCTGAAAAAGAATACCTTAAGGCCGGAAAATAGGCCTCATTCTGGATGAAGCACAAAGGCAGTCTGAACCAATCAGGCTGCCTTTTTTAATCAGTCTTAGCGGATGATAAGTTTTCTGACAGTTGATTGACCTTTGCTCTGCAGGACAAGGAAATAATTGCCCGGATTAAGCTCCCTGACAGAAAATGTGGCAGCATAATTCAAGCCGGAAGTTAATTTCTGATACACGGTTTTCCCATTCAGATCAACAATCGCTAGCTGGCTGATTTGTTCCTGCCATATCACCGTAACATAATCACTGGCTGGATTTGGATACACCACTGGTTTGTCGTCAGTTGATTCATTTAAGTCAACATAATAAACGTAAACCATTATTGTCGTGTCGGATACAATGTTGATTTCGGGAATGGTGATATCTTCATACGTAGGAAAATCCAGGGTAAGAAGGTAAGTCAGTGGCTTAAGAATCCTAAAATGAATCGGTCCGTTGTCAACACTTTTCGCATACGTTATTTCACTCGTACAATCGCCGGCTGTAATCAGTGATCCATTCACCTGATGGTCGGTACAGGACGCACAAAATTCAAATTGTACGTTTAAGGTGTAAGGCCCTTTGATGATAATATTTGAATAGGTCCAGGGGCTGTATTCCTGTTCGTTAATCTTTGCCCTGACCGCCCAGGCGTAATACCCTTCAGGCAAGTTGATCAGGGAAAAATCCAACGACTTCGGCAGAATTAAAATCGTGAGCGTACCATCTTCAACCGTTTCACCATTGCAGGCATCGAAATTGGAAACACGGGCATACTGAAAATACAAGGCATCTCCCTCGTATCCAATATCTAAGTTAACGGTGTTTCCGTTTTCAGATAAATTGGCGATACAATGGGTAAAGTAAAATTCCTGTGCCATCAAGGGCATATGCCCAAATCCAGCCTGAAAAAGGGCAAAAACAGCCAACAATTTCCAGCCTGAGAAATTAATGTTGTTCATTTTTCGGAGGTTTTGATACCAGGTTGAACAAAGATACACATCTCAAAGCATAAAACTATGGACCTGATAATATTATTTTCCATATTTTTGAAATGAATTGCCGTGCATTTATGGAATAAATATTGTGGAAAAGCAGGCAAATCAGGAATAAGGAATAATTGTTTATCATGTATTGTCTAAACGATAAAGCTTTCGCCGGGATTGAAGAAACTTGATGAGTCGCAATTAGTTGGAAAGATTAGGCTGGGCGACGAAAGGGCTTTGGCAGAGCTGATCGACAGGCATCAGGCTGCAATAGCCCGGGTGGTTGTCGGCATGCTGGGCAATGTTCCGGAGGCGGAAGATGTGGGGCAGGAAGTTTTTTTAAGGTTCTGGTTCTCGGCCAGCCATTACAGGCACGAGGCAGAGGTGAGAACCTACCTGACACGGATTGCCATTAATTTGTCAATCAATGAACTTAACAAAAGGAAGCGGAAATTTGGGTTTATGTTGAATCTTGGAACGGAAACGGCTGAAGTGTTTGCGGCAAAAGTTGATTCGCACGAGCAGTTGTACAGCAATGCCGAGTTAATCAAGGCTGCGCTTAGCCGCCTCGACACTGCCCACCGTTCAGTGGTCGTCTTGCGCCTGATCGAGGGATATTCGACCAAGGAAACGGCTGAGATTCTTAACCTGCCGCTGGGTACGGTGCTTTCGCGACTCGCCAGGGCACAGGAGAAGATGAGGAATATCATTGGAAAACAACCATAGCAATGAAAAGAAGCATGAGTAAATTGTTGCTGAAATCACTCGATTGTCAGCTCGACGAAAAAGAAAGGGCAAGGCTTGACAAGGCCCTTGCCGAAGATGAAGCGCTGCGCCAAATGAAGAAGGAATACGAATTGATGCGTTCGACCCTTGCAACATTTGAACCCGGCTTTTCGGCCTCTTTCAACGAAAACACCCTTGGTAAGCTGGGCAGTTCGCTTGTACACCACCAGGAAAACCAGTTGGTTTATAGGTTTATTTTGCGCCTTGGTGTTTCGGCTGCAGCTGCCGTGCTGATCCTCCTGATGATTGTATTGTATAAAGAACAGTCGCTGAGGATTGATAGCCTGATGGGTTTTTCAGGCCTGACACCCGACGATTTTGATAACCTTTTTGCTAACTACTAATGCTCTGATAATGAAAATGAACACCAAATTACTGATCATTATTGTCATCTCTCTGGGATTGGGAATTTTCATCGGCTTTACTATTTCGGGCAGAATTACCCGCCAGCGGATTGACAAGATGAAGCAAAAGAACACACCTGAAGGCCTCTACTCCTATTTTTATGAAATGATTGGGCCCACTGCGGATCAGCGTGATACCATCGAAATCATCCTGCGCGAATACGTAAAGAAGAATTTTGAAACCCAGGAAAAAGGATGGCAGGACCAGAAGGTGCTTTTCAGGGAAATGGAAAAACAGATTGATCCATTGCTGAGCAAGGAGCAGCTCGAACGCAAAGAGGCTGCCAAAGAGAAGTTCCGCAAGTTTGAACAGATGCGAAACAAACAGTTAAAAAGCAACGGCAAAGACTCGATCCCTGCTGAGCCCTAAAGCGGGGTCAGGGAATAAGGTGTGCTTCTTCGACCTGGATAATTTCGTAACCAGCAGCGTAGTATAAGTAAGCAATAATGCTGCAATGCTTATCAACCCACTCAGGGTTTACATCATAACTGTAGGTTTTCTCGATCACACTGCCAACAGTTTCGCCTGAGTTACTTCCAATTTGTTCGCCCCAGCTTCCATTGATGTCGCCGCGGAGCACATGCCTGTGCACATAGTCTTCGATCACAGGAGGTCCGATATTCACGTCGTTGTTGCGTTGTGCGCCAACAATGCTGTCTTCGAGGATAAGAACCTGAAGCTTGGCAGCACCTGACAGGGTTTTCAAAAATTCTGCAGTTACCTTCAGTTCAAGTTTTCGGCTCGTGTTGTTATAGGCCACATCAATTGCCAGCTTTGCCCTGGCCTTGTCTTCGATAATCGAAGCTACTTTGCTGCTCCACTCGCCTTTGTTGTAGTAATAGATGCCACCGGTGCTTGTCCGGTTAATCATTCCTTTGGGGTTTCCGGCCAGCGAGATGCCAAAGAATGTATCCCAGGTTTCGCCTGCTTCGGTGCGCAGATCCATCAAAAATGGTGATACCTGCGGCATGGCAAAGAATCCGGCATGTACGCCCATCAGGATGATGTTTTCGCCATAAATTTCTTTCAGCTCAAGGGCCACCTTTGCTGCCGAAGGACAGTTCACACAGGTGTGACCGGTGTAATCCTCGAGCAGCACCTTGCGGGTGGTACCGTCGCCAACCTCACCTCCCGACTGCTTGTAGGGAGGTTCAATCTTGTCGCATGAAAACATCCCCAATGCAACAAACACCATCAATATACCAAAAAGTCTCAATTTCATGATCATCAGATTAGAAGTTAGTCGATAAGGTCAAAGTAATCCCGCTCGATGCCGGCACCTGTCTGCAAACGCCTCCCACGCAAACTACACCCTCAGCCTGCCGGCCGAAGGTCACTGCGATGCGGGTAGTGTCTTTGTTGTATCCGAGCGAACCGGTGAAATAATGGTTGCGGTGGTTTACATCCTTGTTGCCATAATTGTACTGATCGGCCACAGCAAAGAACCATTGTGGCGCGATGGCATATTCAATCAGGCCGGCAGCCCAGTTCCCCTTATCCTGTTTGGTCCACAATCCCTGCAGCTCAAAGCGCAGCGAACGTGTTGAGTTGATGCGCCAGGTAACATCGGTAAGGGCAATATTGGCTTTCACAGGTTCCTGACCTGATTTTCCCTGAATTGTGGCGATGTCGAACAGCAGGTTCATGTATTGCACAACGGCTTTCCATTTGCTGTTGAACTTTTTGTCTACTTCCACATTGAAATCCCTGAAGAAAATGTGATCAGAAACCTTGAAGAAGTCGCTTTTATAACCCAGGGTGCCATCCTGACCTATTGCGGTTGAATCGTTGATTGCAAGACGTTGAATATCGTTCACCTGGCTGAAATTCAAGGCGATTCCTGTGCCGTATTTGCCACCCAGGGTGCTCCCTTTGGGAATTTTGTAGTTGAGTTGAAACTGAAGTCCCATTTCGCCATTGGGCTGGGTTGCATACGGATAGCGTCCGGTAAGGCTGTAGGAGTGGATCCGGTTAAGTGGCGGAATAAAGCTGATGTCGAGGGCATTGCCGGTGACTCCGCGATCCGATTTAAAACTCATATTGTCGACCCGCTTTACCTGCAAAATGATGCCGAGTCCGCGCTGAGAATACGAAAGTGAGGATAACAGCGCCTGGCCTTCTTTGTAGATGAAATTATTGGTCGAAGAGGGATCATTGATTTTGTAGGCATATTCACTCATGAAGTTGAATTTGCCGGCGCTCATATTTACGCGACCGGCAAAAGCACCCACATTCTCCGGAAGAAAGTAGCTGGGGTCTGCATCGCGCTGAAACTTACTTACAGCACTACCGCCCAGTGTTATCCTGAAATCAGAAGTGTTCATCGATGGCAACACCTCATTGAGTTCCACTTCGGCGTCAGCTCCCCTGACAATGCCGCGGCTGTTGCGTTCAAATTTCTGCCAGTAATACCGTTGCGAACCGTACACAGCCTTGATATTCACACCTTTCACGGGTCGGTAAGTAGCTTTCAATCCATTGAGCGAATTGTCGTAACCCAGTGTCCACTCTTCGTAGGAACGCAAAACAAGTCCATTGCCAAACTGTTCATAAAAATTACCAGCAGTAACACTCAGGTTTTCTGTGTTATAGGAAGCATACACATAAGGAAATCCGTTGCCTTCCTGCGCCGGGTCGAAACCTGCAATAGGAGTCAGGTAAGCTTCATAGCGCATGCCGGCACTGAAATTGCCCAGGGTGTAGGTGATATTGCCAAAGCCATTCAGGCCCATTTTTCGGCCGCCAATCACCGAGTCGGTAATGCCTAATTCGTTATCAGGCATGTAAAATTGGCCATCAATCTGAAAGCTGCCATTTACCCTCGACTGGTCAAGGAGGGATTGGGCCGAAAGCCCGATGACAAAGAACAACAAAATGAACGCAAGAAAGATCCGTTTCATGATAATGGTTTTAACAATAATCCAGGTCAGTTAACAATGCCTTTTATTTTACGCCTGCAAGTTTCTTCACTTTTTCGTACAATTCAAGCTCACTGCCTTCAAAATAAGAAGTGTGCTGTGCAACAATTTTACCGTTCCCATCAATCAGAAATGTGTGGGGAATCATATTTACATTCAGGGCACGCTTGAAATCGCTGTTGGCATCAAGCAGCACTTCAAATTCCCAGCCTTTTCCGTTTACCAGCGGCAATACCTTGTTGGTTGATCTGGCATCATCGATTGAAACAGCGAAAATTTTCACCCCTGTTTCCTTTTTCCATTCAGCATAATTTTCATTGAAAGCATCGAGCTCTTTCTGGCATGGTTTACACCACAAAGCCCAAAAACTCAAGATGATGGGTTTCCCATTATTGGTGATATCTGCAGTACTGAAATTTTGCCCGTTGATGGTTTTAATGGTCACTACAGGAATTTCGGTTTGCTGGGCAAATCCGGCAACAGTGGCGAATAAAAGCACGAACACAAAAAATAATTTATTCATATACACATTTTTACTTGATTGATAAACTTGGTTTTCTTATTCGGTTGACAACCCGGTAAGGCGCTTGGTTGCATCGGAAGCAATAAAAACAAGCCGCACCTGGTCATAATTATGCAATGTAAACTTCCAGGATAACCGCATCGTTTTTTGGCACAATACGCACTTCGTCGATGATTTTCGGAATTAAGATCGCTTCCCCTAAACCCACCGCATAGGTTTCTGTTTCACAGACCAATTCGAAGCCACCTTCCGTACACATCAGTATGACGAAGGAATCAAGCTCTGAGTAGTCTTTGTGGATGGCTTGTTTGAGTGCAATGATATTGGTTGTAAAAAATGGCGACTGCACCAGGCTGACCGATTGATCAGGAACCGGTTGATAATCGGTTTTATATTTTTTATGGAAGGTAAAATCGATGGCATCGCGGGCTTCACCGGTATGCAGTTCGCGGCTGTTTCCCTGGTCATCGACGCGATCCCAATCGTAGATGCGGTAAGTGGTATCAGAAGTTTGCTGAATTTCTGCAATGAGGCAGCCTGGCCCGAGGGCATGTACCCTGCCTGCCGGGATAAAAAAGACATCGCCTTTGCGCACACTTTCATAATTCAGCATATCCTTCAGTGACTTGGTTTCGAGCTTATTCACATATTGCTCCTTGTCGTATGGTTGATTGAAACCACTGATGAGTTGTGCATGGCTGTCGGCCTGCATCACATACCACATTTCAGTTTTCCCGTAACCGATACCCCTTTCCTGCGCCAGTTCGTCATCAGGATGTACCTGAATGGATAACCAATCGTTTGAATCGAGCACCTTTACGAGTATGGGAAACTCATCGCCAAACCTGTCATACACATTGTCGCCAACGAGGTCGCCCATAAACACTTCCACCAATTCGTTGAGCTCGTTTCCGGCCAGATAACCATTGGTTACAATGGTTGGGTTGCCTTCGACACCCGACAGTAGCCAGGCTTCGCCACAGCTTTCAGGAAAATCGCTTGCCAAGCCCAGTAGCTGATTGATTTTTTTTCCTCCCCAGATTTTTTCCTTGAAAAGCGGACCAAACTTGAACGGATATAATGTTTGCATACACAGGATATTGATCCGGCAAAAATACGGAAATATCGTGGTTGCGAAATGACAATGATCACTCACCGCCCTCTTGCCGCAGATTATCCGTGCGAATAAGGCCAAAACCCTTATTTTTGTGAATTGAATCAAAAACAATGATGAAACAAATTTGTGTCTTTTGCGGCAGCAGTATGGGATACAACAGCCGCTACCGCGAAGCCGCAGAGCAGCTGGGCAGGCTTTTGGCCGAAAGCCGGATTGGCCTTGTTTATGGCGGTGCCGGTGTTGGCCTCATGAAGGCGCTTGCCGACAGCGTTATGCAGCATGGCGGTCAGGTTACCGGCGTGATGCCTGTTGCCCTTGTTGAAAAAGAAGTGGCACATCCTGGCATTCCCACCCTGCACATTGTGGCCGACATGGCCGAACGAAAAAGCATGATGGTTTCGCTATCGGATGGTTTTATTGCCATGCCCGGCGGTTTTGGCACCCTCGATGAACTCTCAGAGATACTAACATTCAATCAGTTGCGCATAAATGAAAGCCCGCTGGGCTTGCTCAATACCGGTGGCTATTTCGAACACCTGCTGCGGTTTTTTAACCATGGTGTTGCCGAGGGTTTTATCCGTGGGGAGCACCGCGATAACCTCCTTGTTTCCGATGACAGCGCAGACCTTATCACTAAAATGAAGTCGTGGAAGCCGGTGCCGATGGGAAAATGGATTGAAGAAATACGACTCGAGAGCAAGGCATGAAAAGCATGGTCATCATCGGGATAACAGGCACCCTGGGTGCAGGCAAAGGAACCATCGTTGATTACCTTGTCAGCCAGAAGCATTTTGTGCATTATTCGGTGAGGGATTTCCTGATCAGGGAGATTGAAATCAGGGGTTTGAAGGTCGATCGAGACAGCATGACACAGGTTGCCAACGAGTTGCGTAATATGCATACACCGAGCTATATCACTGATCAATTATATGAAGAAGCCCGTAAATCGGCCCAGCCTTGCGTTATCGAAAGCATCCGTACACCGGGTGAGATAGCTTCGCTGCGCAGCAAAGGGAACTTTTACCTTTTTGCCGTCGATGCCGAACCAAAACTGCGCTATGCAAGGATCAGCCAACGGGCCTCTGTCACCGATGCCGTTTCCTATGAAACATTTCTCAGCAACGAGCAGCGCGAAATGAATACCGGCGACCCAAACAAACAGAACCTGTCGGCATGCATCAGCCAGGCTGATTTTGTCTTTATCAATAACAGTGATGTGGAAAACCTTGTTCATCAGGTAGAAAAGGCCATTCAAACCATCGAAAACAAACAGTAAAATGGAACAGGATAATACCCCTCACAAACGCCCGAGCTGGGACGAGTATTTTATCAACCTTGCCAACACTGTTGCCAGCAGGGCCACCTGCGACAGGGGTCGCAGCGGTTGTGTGATTGTGAAGGATAAACAGATTCTCGTAAGCGGCTATGTGGGATCACCCCGGGGGCTGAGCCATTGCGATGAGGTGGGCCACCTGCTGAAAAGGGTCATTCACGAGGACGGAAGCATCACACAACACTGCGTGCGCACCGTGCATGCCGAGCAAAACGCCATCACCCAGGCAGCCCGAAGGGGTATTGCCCTCGATGGCAGCACATTGTATTGCCGCATGACGCCCTGCCGCACCTGCGCCATGCTGATCATCAACTGCGGCATCGTCAGGGTTGTATGTGAACGGAAATACCATGCCGGAACAGAGTCTGAAGCAATGTTTACCGAAGCTGGCGTTGCCCTTGAGTTTATCCATGATGAGATACAGCACTACGAAGGCCAGAAGGGCTGATCAAACCATCCCGAACTCACTGAAAAAATGATTGTTAAGGCCTGAATGCATCCAATGCCGGAAGTGCCTTATTGCCGAAATCCCATAATGCCTGATTTTCCCAGGTGGAGCCGTTGGTGGCCTGAGATCCCTTAAAGGAAATCCATTCACCGCCCCAATAACAAAACCCGATACCTTTTGGCGTGTGGGTAATCATTGACCTGATTTTTTCCAGAAAATCCAGCTGGCCCTGTGGTGTTGGCGGATATGAGGGTATCAGCTGACTGGTGTCGCCAATCACATTGTTTGTCCAGTCGTTCCAGCCAAGGCTGAAAGGGTAGGAGGTTTCCGCAATCACCACATCTTTATTGACTATTGACGCGATGCTGTTCAACTGCATTTGCAGGCTGTCGGTATTGCGGCCATGCCACAGCGGATAATAGGAAAGTCCGAGGATGTCGTAATCGAGCAGTTTAATCCTGTCGAGAAAATCAATGGCCTTATCCTGTCCGGCGTAATGGATCAAGATACGCGTAGTGGCATTGCTTTCACGCACCGCCCTGGCACCCTCAGCCAGCATTTCCAGCATCTGAACGCTATGAGCGGCTTGGCCATCGGGCCACAGCAAGCCATTGTTGATTTCATTCCCGATCTGGATATAGTCGGGCTGAATAGCCGTCACAAGGCCTTTTGTAAACCAATAAACACTGTCTTTCAACTGGTTGAAACTGAGGTTTTGCCAAAGCAGGGGTTTCGTCTGTTGACCGGGATCGGCCCAGGTGTCGGAATAATGAACGCTGAGCCATACCTTCATTCCCAGCGACTTAATCTCAGCTGAAAGGGATTTTACTTCTTCCGGCGAACAATGACCATCCGCAGGATGATTCCACACTCGCAACCTGATGGTGTTCACACCGGCATGCTTCAGGGTAAGCAGCATGTCTTCCTGAATGCCTTCGGCATTGTACACAGCCACACCTGATTGCCTGACCTGCCCAAGCAATGAGGCATCAATTGCCCTGACAGGCAATCCGGTGTTGGTTGGCGGTTCGGGCTTATCGGATTTTGAGCAGGCTGAAAATGCCAGAAAAAGTGCCAAAACCGATATCCTGAGCCACTGTTGTGGCAGAAAAGCAGGATTTATTGGATTCATCGGGTGTAAAAGTAAGCCAAAGCCTGGAGTCAGCGTATATTGTGGGCGTTTCTGATCAGGAAAATCTTTTCTGAAACCATCAATGCTCATCTGCGTAAAGTCCTGTAAATGCCGGTTTTCCTGCAATTTTATATCCACGAAACATGCCGGGAGTGTTGAAGGTCAGGGCAATGTTTCCGGCACTGTCGACAGCGATGATGCCGCCTCCGGCCTCAAGGGCGGCCAGTTTCTTCATCACCACCTCTTCGGCAGCTTCATCCAGGCTTTGGTGGGCATATTTCATGCGGGCGGCAATATCGTAAGCCACCACATTGCGGATAAAGAACTCCCCATGGCCGGTGGCCGAAACAGCGCAACTGCCGTTTTCGGCCCAGGTGCCGGCACCAATCACCGGTGAATCGCCCAAACGCCCGACACGCTTATAATGCATCCCGCCGGTAGATGTTCCTGCAGCAAGGTTTCCATGTCTGTCGAGAGCTACCGCGCCTACGGTGCCATGTTTCGAATCGATCGGGAATTCCTTTTCCAGTGTTGTCTGCCGTGTTTTTTCGTACTTATCCCGCTGTCGCTGGACGAAAAAATATGCGGGATCGACCACCTCAAGTCCTGCTTCGGCCGCAAATTTTTCAGCACCTTCGCCTACCATAAACACATGACGGCCATCCTTCATTATTTCGTAGGCAGCCAGTATCGGGTTTTTGATGTTGGTAACGGCTCCAACTGCAGCTGCTTGTCCTTTGGCACCTTCCATCAGTGAGGCATCGTGGGAAATAAAACCTGCTTCATTGTATACGGCACCCCGACCAGCATTGAACAGCGGCGAATCTTCCATCAGGGTAATGGCGGCGATCACTGCATCCACACTGGTTCCGCCTGATTCCAGGATAGCTGCGCCTTTGCTGAGGGCAAGGCTGAGGGTGCTGCGGTAGGCCGAGTCCATGGCTGGCGTCATCGACGATTTTTCAATGACACCGGCCCCTCCATGAATAACAATGGCGTAATCAGGTCGTTGAACCGGTTTCTGTGCGGTTTGCAAGCAGGCCTGAAATGATACAAGGCCTGTTAATAAGAAAGTAATGAGGATGATTTTGCTGAGGTGATTGTCGGGTCGGGTCATGGTGCGTGCATTAATGAAAGCAGAAGCACTAAATTACACTATTTCCCCGAATATGTTTACCTTGAAAAAAGCATGCGTGGCCAAAGCCGAATCACTGAAGGCACATCAGGGAAAGCTCAATGCCCGATGAAAAACCCGATAACCGTCTTCATGTCATACAAGCCAATCAGTTGGGCCGAGGTAAGGATGATCACCACCACAATGACCCATTTGACAAAAACAACGCCTTTGTTAACGGCCAGGTGCGATGCAACATAGGCTCCGATCATATTGCCGATGGCGTGAATCAGTCCAAATTTCCAGTTTACCGCGCCGTTAATCACAAATACGACCAGTGCAAAGATGGTGTAAAGCAACACGATCCACACCTTGACGGCATTGGCGCGCACAAGGTCAAAGCCGGCCCCAAGCACGAGGGCGGCGAGCAGAAAATAACCCACACCAACCTGAAACATGCCGCCATAAACACCGATGCCAAAAAATACCAGGGCCTGCAACCAGCTTACTTTTTTCTTCATCAGCTGCTCGTTTCCGGTGAGGTAGGCCGATGGCTTGTAGAACATAAAGAAGATCATGGCCAGCATGACCACAGCAATGGCCTTTTCAAAAGCATCTTTGTTGATGTCGACAGCCAGCTGGGCCCCCAGTATCGAGCCGATGACAGCCGGAATGGCCAGCCAGCTGCCTTTTTTCAGGTCGAGCACTTTCTTTTTGTGAAAGGACTGCACCGAAGTGATGTTTTGTAAAATTACCGCAACCCTGTTGGTGCCATTGGCGATGTCGATGGGCAGGCCCATGATGAGGAAAACAGAGAGGGAGATGATGGTGCCCCCACCAGCGAGGGTATTGATAAAGCCAACGAAAACTCCGGAAACGATCAGGGCAGTAATTTCGAGCCAGTTCATAAGGCGGATTAACTCAGTAAAGCTGCAAAGTTAGCATTTGTTTGTTCAGTTGCCTGCCTGCGGATTTATTCTGTAAAATAATGGGTGATCAGCTCATGCAGGTCTTTTTGCTGAAATGGTTTGCTCAGGTATGCATCCATGCCGGAGGCAATGCACTTTTCCATATCTCCCTTCATGGCATTGGCCGTGAGCGCGATGATGGGAATACGCTTGTTGGTTCCGTTGGTGTTTTCGATTGACCGGATTTCGCGTGTGGCCTCAAATCCATTCATCTCAGGCATCTGCACATCCATCAGGATGAGGTCGTAATGACCTGACCGGAATTTTTCAATGGCTTGTCGCCCGTTGCTGGCCACAGCCACCGTAAAGCCCATTTGTTCAAGGCTAAAGGAAGCAACCTTCTGATTGATCAGGTTGTCTTCGGCAAGTAATACGTTTAATTTGTGTCCAAGTGTCTCTTTATCAATTGTTTTTACGTTGTTATTGGGCTTGTGAACATGGGTCGTTTTTTTCAGTCTGGCAGTAAACCAAAAGGTTGAACCGACGCCGGGCTCGCTTTCAACGCCGATTTGACCCTGCATCATCGAAACGAGTTTTTTCGAAATGGCAAGTCCGAGGCCCGTTCCGCCATATTTGCGGGTATGGGAGGCGTCGAGTTGTTCAAAGCTCTTAAACAGGCGCGAAACCTGATCGTTGCTGATGCCAATGCCACTGTCCTTTACCCGTGTCATGATGAGCAGTTCATCGCCACGGTCTTCAAGGATATAAGAGTCGATGGTGACACTGCCTTTTTCGGTGAACTTGATGGCGTTGTTGGCCAGGTTAAGCCATACCTGTTTCAGGCGGTATGCATCACCTTTGAGGTATTCAGGAATTCCGGGGTTTACATTAACCACAAAGCTGAGGGCCTTTTCCTGGGCTTTCACGCGCAACACCTGTTCGGCCTCCCTGATGATTTCCCTGAAGTTGAAGTCGCTCTCTTCGAAGCCAAGCAAGCCGGCTTCAATTTTGGAAAAATCGAGGATGTCGTTGACCAAAGCAAGCAGGCTCTGACCTGATGCAATAATGATATCGAGGTGCTCGTGGTTTTTGGGATCCTTGATGCTTTTTCCCAAAATCTGCGACATGCCGATGATGCCGTTGAGGGGGGTGCGGATTTCGTGGCTCATATTGGCAAGGAATTCCGATTTGGCCTTAGTGCCGGCTTCGGCAGCTTCTTTGGCTTTGAGCAGGGCTGCCTGAAACTCGTACTGTTTAGTCACATCCCATGAAACGCCCACAAGCCCGATGTTCTCGCCAAGGCTGTTTTTAACGGGGGCAAGGTTCGTCGACAGGATAAAGTTCCGGCCTTTGTCGGTAATTTTTTCCTCAATATGGTAAACAGGGATGCCGCTTTCGACCACCTGACGCTCAACATGGTCGTAACCGATGGATTTGTATTCGGCAAAGACCTGACTTGCTGAACGTCCGATAATTTCTTCTGTTTTGAGCCCGCAAAATTCTTCGAAAGCTTTGTTCACGATGACATAATTCAGCTTGACATCTTTGAAGTAAACCAGCGCCGGGATGGCAAACAGCAGGGTATTGAGCTCTTCGGCCCTGCGGCTCAGCTCGTTCAGGGCCAGTTTCAGGTCATCGGAAGTGCGCGCCAGCAGCGAATGCAGCACGTTTTTATCCTTAATGAGCCTATTGAATTTGAACTGAATAACCTCGTTTTGCTGCTTTAATAAATGAATATCAGCCAGAATAGAATCCTTTGACGCTTCAAAGTCCTGGCAGTTTACAGCTTCGTTTATTTTGTTGTACAACTCGTCAAAAATATCCTGCATAGCCCTGCAACTCCTATTCTTTCTTTTCGTTGAGCAGCACAATGGTAAAGGTCTGATTGAAGAAGTCGCAGTGCTGGTTGGCATTGGTTCCTATCTCACCATAGGTGAAAAAACCGGCCAGGGGAACGGCCCATTTGCTTACTGCGATCTTCACCTCTTCAGCGATGAGCGGACCAAGGGCGAGGTGACGTGCCATGCAGCTAAACAACAAACAACATTCGGGAGGTGCCGTATTAGCAGCAAAGCTATCAAGGTGGCGCCGGGTGACCTCGATGATTTCGAATCCGGGAGAGCTGGAAAAATTCACCAGACTTCCTTCTGGCACTGTTCCGGCAAACAACAGCGATCGTGCCTGCTTGTCGACACCCATCACTGCCCGCTGGGCATTGGTTCCGTTGCTGCGCTTGAGCATAAGCGGGTATTCAACCCCGATCGAGGGCAGGTCATCCTCGTTCACGCTGAGGTATTTCATATACACATCGAGTGCCGGAAGCCCGTCGATGGCATAAACGATGTTTCCTTTGGCACTGGTGACTTTCAGCACTGCGCCCAGGCCAATCCATCCGGAGGTGGCCAGGCCACTGACGGCAATGCGATCGGCATCGAGGCATAAAACCACGAGCCCCTTGTTCGAAAACTGCTGGTCCGAAAACACCCAGGTCTCTTTAAACAGGGCGTCGTCACCAGCCAGGCCACCAAAAATAATGGCATCATCACCGGCAATGGAAACAAAGCCTTCGATGAGTGCCTGCCCGTTGGTGTGAAGCCCACTGGCCATGATGATATAGGCCTGGTGCGCAAACTTACCTTGCAGCTTTAATGCGCCTTCGCGCCCCAGCTGATAGGAATCGCTCCATTGATCAATGGTAAAGTCGGTGACATATGCCTGCTGACCCAGTTCAAGCAACATTACTGCGGCTGAGCGCTCGGTTGTATTCGTGTTGTTTCCGTCGGCCCAGATCTCTCCGCAACTGCTCGAACCAATAAGGGTGATGTGGTGTTTTGCAAACACAGCCGCAAATGCTTCGAGGGGCAAACTTACAGAGGCAAATGCAATGGCGAGGCACGGTATGAAATCAGGGCCCGTGATGGCGTCAAGCTGATTTTCGAGGTTGATAATATTCCTGACCAGAATTGTTTTGGCTTTCATAGTCGTTGGAAGTGTTGTTGGAATGGGAATATCTTGCGTAAATTAATCACGAAAATAGGTGATTATTCATTGAAAAACAAATTTTAACCCCAGAACCCTTTTTCAGCCTGAATTATTTACATCAGCTTATGCCGTTTGCCCGATGCGCCGCCATCACTTTTGGTGGCCAATCCTCATCACAAACTGCCGCATTGCCTGGATGCCGGCTGAAACCATACACAGCAGGTAAGCCTACTGTTTCAATATATTTTGCATATAACGCGTAAGCTCATCAGCAACCTCAACGAAATAAACTGCCGGTTGCTTGCTGATATCGATGTTGTCCACTCCTGCCTGAACATGGTGCTTTGTGGTGAAAACGGCCTGTCCGGCTGCATTATACACGGTGATTATGCTGTTCTGCCGGCTTGTTTTCACCATGAAAATGCCATTGTTGGGACTGGGATAAATCACTGTTTCGTGCTGCGAAGCCTGTTGGTCAATGCCCACGCCATCGGGAACCCATTCGAGGTCCAAGTCCTTGAAAAAGGTTTCATCAGCAGGGGTGAGGTGCTGGGGATCGGGTCCTTTGGTGAAGGTGAGCATTTTGAATGGTCCTGCGCCGTTTTTGTCGGTGAATTCAACATATACGTTGTAGTCGCCATCGGGCAGTTCGTTTCCCTGAAGGTCGGAACAGTTCCATGAAACGGTATGTGTCTGATGCGATGGCAGGGTGGCACCGGTGGTGGCATCAACGGTGTTGTAGTTTGAAGCTGCGCGCCATTTGACCAGGTATTGTTTGCGTGTGTTGGCCCGTGCAAGCCTGGTTTTAACAAAGCCGTTGGCATCTTCGATCCAGATGGCAAGCACATGTTTGGGTGCATAATTGCCCCCGGCAGAAACTGTTCTCACCGTAAACGTCATGAGGCCACTGTTGTTCAGTTCGTTGGCAGTACGCACAGATTCGGTTTGCGCAGTAAGTTGCAGGCTGAGTGCGACGAAAGCAAGCAGCAGGAGTAAGGAATAGTGTTTTCGCATTGGTTTTTGGGTTTGCATTATTGAACAAAAGAAAAAAAAAGGACCATCGGCAAACATGGCTGCTGATGTGATTTTTTCTCATTGAAAAACAAGGTGTTTAGGTGGGGATGCGCGGAGATTGGGCGAATTTTACATTAGGTGCATAAAAGGCCAATTAGGGATCAATTCCAGAATGGTTCGATTAAAAGTGTGAATTAAAGTATGGCCTTGCTGTATTAAACCTGTTTCAATTCCAGAATGGTTCGATTAAAAGAAGAAGCAATTGCAGGATGAACACCTCCAATTTGCAAAGTTTCAATTCCAGATTGGTTCGATTAAAAGGCACTCAGGAGGGGATGGATAAGATAAATAAGATATGTTTCAATTCCAGATTGGTTCGATTAAAAGTTACTGATGACATGATTTCTTCTTCCTCAAGCCATTGTTTCAATTCCAGAATGGTTCGATTAAAAGATAACCGTCCCCTTTTAGTTTCACCAACAAATGTCAGTTTCAATTCCAGATTGGTTCGATTAAAAGATGTTGCTGGGAATGACATGATACGAAGGTCTTTGTGTTTCAATTCCAGAATGGTTCGATTAAAAGAAAAAACAAGTAGCTGCGATGACAAAGGGCGAGGCTGTTTCAATTCCAGAATGGTTCGATTAAAAGTAATATGCCATCTTCTCTGATTAGTAATCCCGCTTGGTTTCAATTCCAGATTGGTTCGATTAAAAGGCTCCTGCGCGGCGTTGCGTTTTTCCTCAAACGAGGTTTCAATTCCAGATTGGTTCGATTAAAAGAAAACAATGCGACAAAACAGCCACTTATCTGCTTTAGTTTCAATTCCAGATTGGTTCGATTAAAAGAATTCAACCAGCACCGAGCCAATACGGTTTGCTGTGTTTCAATTCCAGATTGGTTCGATTAAAAGCTACGACTGTTGATACAGAGTCGGTTACTGCTAGCATGTTTCAATTCCAGATTGGTTCGATTAAAAGCCTAAAAAATTAAATAAAAAAGTGTTCGTACTTCGATGTTTCAATTCCAGATTGGTTCGATTAAAAGGTTACGGTAAACATGGTTGTTGAGGATGCTATTGGGTTTCAATTCCAGATTGGTTCGATTAAAAGGTTCCATCAACCTCTTTAGAAGTATCAGAAATCTTTGTTTCAATTCCAGATTGGTTCGATTAAAAGCTTCTTCCTTCTTCCTGTTCTTGCTGTGCGAATGCGGTTTCAATTCCAGATTGGTTCGATTAAAAGTTAGTTGGGTGGATTTATTAGCTTCTGCCATTTCACCGTTTCAATTCCAGATTGGTTCGATTAAAAGGTGGTGTTAAGGCTTGCTTGTCTGGTTTTTTTGTTCGTTTCAATTCCAGATTGGTTCGATTAAAAGACTGATCATTAACCTGTTGTTGTCTGCGATTATCTTGGTTTCAATTCCAGATTGGTTCGATTAAAAGTTGATTACAATCGCAACAAACGATCCGGTTACGGCGTTTCAATTCCAGATTGGTTCGATTAAAAGATCACCCTTTTTTAAAGGCAAAGAATAAGGATAGGAGTTTCAATTCCAGATTGGTTCGATTAAAAGCCACCAAAAAAACTTGATGCATCTCTAAATATATATGTTTCAATTCCAGATTGGTTCGATTAAAAGAGAAATTGTACACAGTGCATTACGATGTGCTAAATGGGTTTCAATTCCAGATTGGTTCGATTAAAAGTTGTGTCGAATTGAGCGTATTTCATTTTATGGATTTTGTTTCAATTCCAGATTGGTTCGATTAAAAGTCTGTTACGGACGCCGGATAAGTAGAGTTACCACGGTTTCAATTCCAGATTGGTTCGATTAAAAGCCTCCCAGGACTTCGCAAACCATAAAATATAAAATGGTTTCAATTCCAGATTGGTTCGATTAAAAGAAAATACGGCCAAATAGCAGTCGACGTAGCTATTGAGTTTCAATTCCAGATTGGTTCGATTAAAAGATGCCGGCATCATCATCAACGGTGATTTCTTTTGCAGTTTCAATTCCAGATTGGTTCGATTAAAAGCGGTTTACGGCGTTGTATGCCTCAAGGCTATCGAATGTTTCAATTCCAGATTGGTTCGATTAAAAGAGGGCTTTCTTTGCAAGTTCTACCCATGAATCATAGTTTCAATTCCAGATTGGTTCGATTAAAAGTTCACTACTCGGACGGGAGAAGGAGCGCATTTACAAGTTTCAATTCCAGATTGGTTCGATTAAAAGTATCAGTGCTGCCATTGACTGTAATGTTGCTATTGAGTTTCAATTCCAGATTGGTTCGATTAAAAGCGCGTATCACGTTGTTAAACTTTAATACCTACACAAGTTTCAATTCCAGATTGGTTCGATTAAAAGAACCAGTTTGTTGCTGTTTCACACTTAAAGGAATTGTTTCAATTCCAGATTGGTTCGATTAAAAGAAAACCCATTAATTTAGGCCTGTTACCGTAAGGATGTTTCAATTCCAGATTGGTTCGATTAAAAGCATAGGCTGCGATAATGCCGGTTTGGTTGTCTAAAGTTTCAATTCCAGATTGGTTCGATTAAAAGAATATAACTATGCGTACTGCGTAATCCTAAAATCAGTTTCAATTCCAGATTGGTTCGATTAAAAGCGCCCGATGGGGTCAATATAGATCATGGCGTTGTGCTGTTTCAATTCCAGATTGGTTCGATTAAAAGGTTTAATGTTAACAAATCGCACCAACCGTGCGTTCGTTTCAATTCCAGATTGGTTCGATTAAAAGCTGCCATCGCTTTTTCAAAAATAAATAACCCCTGTGTTTCAATTCCAGATTGGTTCGATTAAAAGACCTCGGCGATCATCGGCGGAACAGCAACGTTCATGTTTCAATTCCAGATTGGTTCGATTAAAAGTATGAGCCAAATTCAAAAATTTTTGATTCAGAAACCTCGTTTCAATTCCAGATTGGTTCGATTAAAAGCCACGATTGACAAGTTTGCAACTCTTGTCAATTATGTTTCAATTCCAGATTGGTTCGATTAAAAGTGTATTTAAATTCATTTTCGTGGATGGGAAATGAATAGTTTCAATTCCAGATTGGTTCGATTAAAAGTAATATCCGGGCTCGTGTAACTTGTCATATGTTACTTTGTTTCAATTCCAGATTGGTTCGATTAAAAGCTACATGGATAAAGCTATTGGCTATCCCAATCCTTGTTTCAATTCCAGATTGGTTCGATTAAAAGTTACTGACCTTGTCGCATCAAGGCTGGTAATCGAATGTTTCAATTCCAGATTGGTTCGATTAAAAGTCGTTTCGGCTTACTTCAATAATGTTGCAATAACACGTTTCAATTCCAGATTGGTTCGATTAAAAGATTAATATTAATGTCCTCAGAAATCTCATCCTCATAGGTTTCAATTCCAGATTGGTTCGATTAAAAGAATTCGCCAATAAGTCCCGATTCTTGCCGGTCCGCTGTTTCAATTCCAGATTGGTTCGATTAAAAGCCTGTGATTAACTTGCCACCGTCCGAGTGTCCTAATATGTTTCAATTCCAGATTGGTTCGATTAAAAGCAAACGGCGGTTACCTTCAGCGCGTTGATGGCGTATGTTTCAATTCCAGATTGGTTCGATTAAAAGCTTACCCTGTTATTATATTGCGCCTGACTGATAGACGTTTCAATTCCAGATTGGTTCGATTAAAAGGTGGTCTACAAAAAGATCGGCTTTAGGCACTTATACGTTTCAATTCCAGATTGGTTCGATTAAAAGAAACACAAAGGACTCGATTGTTGCAAGAATTAAAGTGTTTCAATTCCAGATTGGTTCGATTAAAAGCCAAACAAAGGACCTAGAGTTGGATGAGTCTTTACATGTTTCAATTCCAGATTGGTTCGATTAAAAGCTGGTCCATTTCGGCCTGCTCATCTTCAGTTAAATTTGTTTCAATTCCAGATTGGTTCGATTAAAAGGGATGAACTGGGGCCGCAAAGATCGCACCTCGATGGTTTCAATTCCAGATTGGTTCGATTAAAAGCTATTAATAATTGCGGGACAAATACGGTTTAATCGCGTTTCAATTCCAGATTGGTTCGATTAAAAGATGTGGGGCATCCCTCAGCAGGGGTTGTTCGCTTACGTGTTTCAATTCCAGATTGGTTCGATTAAAAGTTGACATCATTGAACAAATAAAACCATACTTCACATGGTTTCAATTCCAGATTGGTTCGATTAAAAGAACACATCAACGATGCAGATTTACCCTTTTAAACCAGTTTCAATTCCAGATTGGTTCGATTAAAAGGCGATCATGAACACATCAGCGCGGTAAAAGAACTAATGTTTCAATTCCAGATTGGTTCGATTAAAAGAAACCACCTGTAAAACCAAAACTTGGCGTAGTATGTTTCAATTCCAGATTGGTTCGATTAAAAGGCGTTGGTTTTTTCAACGTAAACCTCCTGTTACAGAGGCTTTCTGTTTGCTAAGGTACATATTTTTTGGTTCGTTTTGTCGTCGACCTTACATTATGCAAAAAAGCGCCTGCAACGACAATTCAGGTATGTGGTTAACAATCAGTACGTCAACGAACGAATGCAGCATCAAATTCCCTGCACAGTGTACGCTTATTGTTTTTTTTACTACCTCCGACGATCACAATATCTGGTCAAGGCTGCTCCTTTCTTTTCCAACAATTTGTTTCTCAAGCCATTTTTCCTGTCGCGAGCAAAACAGGATCAGGCTGTCTGTTTCCAAATCCATGATGCTGCGGGCACCGATTTCCAGCTCCTTCAGCTTAACTTCGGTTATTTCGCCTTCGAACACCGAATTCTGAATCCAGTTCAGGTATCTCCTGAAGAGTTTCAGCATTTTGCCTACCCGTTTTTCTCCCACATCATACATCGCAATTACATACATCACCACCACATTTTAAATGGTTTATACGCTTCTATTTCGAGCAGGTGTTTCTGAAGTTTGTAGCATTCGAGTTTTATTAAGTGCTTGTAGCTTACCTGACGGTTTAAGGTCCGGTGAAGGATGGTTTCTTCCAGTCTTTCTTCGAAGGCCTGAACAAAGGTCTTCTTTGCTGCTGCTTTCAGGACTACACGGTTCAAGCCGGATTCAAACTGATCGGCACCAATCATCCGTTTATTCAGCACCTTAAAAATCACCCGGTCGACAAGCAAGGGTTTAAACACTTCGGCCAGATCGAGCGATAATGAGAATCGCCGCTCCCCGGGTTCATGCAAAAAACTGATGGCCGGATTGAGCTGTGTCTGGTGAATGGCACGCAAACACTGGCTGTAACACATCATATTGCCAAACGAAAGGAGTGCATTCACCTCATTGCGGGGTGGCCGGTAACTTCTGCCTGCCATGTCGAAGTCGTTGATGATCGTTTCAAACGCTTCATAATAATGTTTCCTTATGTTTCCTTCGATTCCCATCAACTCATTGATGGTGTTCGTTTTGGTGATTTTCAGCCTCAGTGATTCAATGTGGCTGATAATGGATTCGAGGTTTTTGCCGCGGCTATGGTAATATTTGAGGTTCCTGATCATATTGTAACTTGCCCCGTCCAATATCTGTTGGGCAATGCCAAGGCGTTTCTTTTTATGTTGCTGCATCTTTATCTGGGCAACAAGCATCTTCCCCGAGATCAGCGCATCGCGGGGCATGAACGAGCCGGTGTAATTCTCATAATAGTCGAAAAAGTGAACCGGCACCTGTTCCTTCCCCAGGAAATTGTATAGGGCCGAATTGGCGTCGAGGTTACCAAAACAATACAATTCGCCTACATTTTCAATGGGTAAAAAGCGGGGTTTTTCTTCATTTCCATTTTCGTCGTAAGGCGTAAATTTCAGGGTATTGTCCTTTCGTTGCAGTCGTCCGGGATTAAAAAGGTAATAAGTTTTCTTCATGGTAAAGTGTCTAACTTACATTTTGTAACTTACAAATTGTAAGCTGTTAAAAATGAAATCTTTTCAATCCTCACCCTCTCCACTCCAGCAGAAATCAAAATAACTGCAGTTTTTGCATTTCGACTTTTGTATTTTCTCCGGACAATGTTCGGCGTGAATAATCTGTTCAAGGTCAACAAGCATTTCGCCAATGGCTTCGCGGTCGGGCGTGGCAAGCAGAACCTCGCTGGTTTTATGCAACTTAGGGTATTCGAGCAGGCCGGTTACTTCCATAACACCGTTTTGCTCCAAAACATACAGGTAATATTTCAGCTGCCATTCGTGGGCTTCCTCGTGTTTGTCGGACTTTTTTATTTCGTGAACGACCTTGTTTCGTGGGTCGTAATAGTCGATTTTAATGCCGTCCAATTCTATTTCCTGGTATTTTTCGCTGCGGTGGGGGTATGAAGTTTCGTGTATTAGTTTGCCCTCGTACACCAGTTCCGACGTGGCTTCCATATTGATGCCGCTGGCAAACAGCCAAAGTTGACGATGACAATGAAAATAATAGTTGAAATGGGTTCCGGTTATTTGCATGACTGATTTTTTTGTCATAAAAATTGAGTCTCTTCAATACCGGTAAGCTTTTTAGCATCAAGCCCTTGTTCAATTGAATAAATGTCGGGATATCTTTGAATGTACATATAACCAAATTCCGACTTTTCTTTGTCATAAAAATGAACCAACTTGTTTTCAATGTTGGGACTTGCAAATATTGAGAAAACATACTTGCTCATGATACTTTGAAGCACTTTCTTTCTTATTTGTTGCTGTGTAAAATCTATTCTGTTGCGAATAGATTGAAGATATATTTCAAAGATTTCCTCTCCACAGATTTCATTTCTCTCATTTGGCAGAACTCCATTATCCCCTAAAAAAAGTAGTTCAGAGCAACCGAAAATCTGTTCTTTATGCCCATCTACTGCGCTTTCAACCGTTATTGGGATATTCAATGGTATAAAACAGGATAAATTCTTTTGTCCTATCAGTTGAAAATCTTTATGTACTTTTTCAAATTTCAATTTTTGAATTGCTGACTCATAATCGCTGAAATTTTCCACCATTTCTCTATTGTTCCAATCGTTTTGTGCATCAAATATTTTATCGTACAATGCGTCAAAATCTTTTTGAGCGAGTATTCGCTTATATTCATCCGATTTAATTTGTTCTTTTGTAATCTTATACCTATGATCTTTGCCATAGATTGCAGATTCTTTGTTGAAATTAAAAAGATAGAGTGTACACTGTTCTTTATTAACGTTTCTATTAATACGACCGGCCAATTGTTCATCCGAGTCAATAATGGAGCGATCTTTAAACCCTAAATCCATGTCGATATCTACTCCGGCTTCAACCACCTGAGTTGTAATTAAAATGATTTTCCTTTTTCTGTTGGATGGATTTATCAAATAATTGATGATCTCTTTTCTTCGATGTTCAAGTATAGTTCCCGAAAGCACAAATACTTTGTCAAAGAAATCTTGTTCAAGAATTGTATTGTAGAAATCAGTGGCTGATTGTTTATAAATAAATTCGACAATCGTATAAACACTGTCTTTCGGTTTAATTGTGCCAAAATCATATTTCAGATAATCCCGGGATGCCGCAATTACTTTTTCAGCTAATTCTTGTAAAGATAAATCTGTTCGTTCAAACAATTCGAAATTGAAGTTTACCCGACCTGCAAAATTCGGATTGTTGAAATACTGTTCTTTTGCATTGGGTAGTAGATAGACGAAACCCTGTACATTTTGCATTATTACACTCAGTTTATCCAACTTAGGTAAAGTTGCTGACATCAGGATAAACTTGATATTAAACTTCTCGGCATATTGCCGAATAAAATAAATCACCTTATCCCAATGCGATGGATTATAGGATTGTAATTCATCAATCACTACAATGGAATTGGCCAAGCGATGCAATAAATAATTGGTTTCCTTTTCATTTGTTTTTAATATATCAAAAAATCGGATATGCGATAGCAAACTAAACGGATAATTTACAAAGAGATGGTTAATGTAATTCAACTTTTCGCCTCCGTATGTATCATCCTCATGTAGGCTTGACTTTAATCCTGTTTTTGAGTGTAATTCTATTATTTCTTCCTCTTCCAGCCCCAACATATCACGCACTACTGCATACGTTTGTGTAATCAAAGTTGTGAATGGAAATACATAAAACACTTTATTATATTGTCCTTTATGTATTTTAAGTAATTCCACTGTTGCTAAGATAGAAAGGTTCGTTTTTCCTCCACCCGTCGGGGCTTCAATAAAGAACAGATTACTTTGAGAATGTTGTCTTATGTTTTTTACTACCTCAATGCCCATTTCTTTGCGAAGTACATTGAGGTTATCACCACTTTTTTCTTTTGGATTCTGTAATTGGTAACCTGCCAAAGCCTTGTAAGTTCCTTTGTTGAAATTTAGTTTCTTTCGTTTTTCATCTATCCAGTCCCTTTGACTGACATTGTAGTGCAGTTCCTCAATTCTTTCTGGTGTAAGTATTCCGAAATCGTCTATTGGTAAAGAATTCATATACTCGTTGGTTGCCAAATAATCGGAAGCCGTGAGCAGAGAATAATTGAGTCGACAAAGTGAATATAGTTCAAAAGAATTTACATAATCCCTAAAGGGACTTTCGTTTAACAATCTGTCATTTCCAACTAAGTTCAAAATGTTTGGATGAATTTCAAACTGATAGGATTTTAAATAAACAGATAAGAATTTATTGACTTCGGACCAATTGTTTCTTGCCTTCAGTTCCGTAAAAGAGAGTGTTAAACTACAATCGTTATCAAAAGTTCGCCCGTGGTGCTTAAATATAGAATAAGCAAGATACAGACAAGAGGTTACCAGTAAAGGATTTTGTCTTTTTACAAGAACTATTTCATTTAGATGTTTTGTCAAATAAATAAATGCACTTAGGGCAGAGTGATTGGAAGAGATTGGACTTTCGTTTTGAGAACTTTTAAAGAACTTCCCATTTTTCATTTTTTCGAATTGAAAACGCTCATTGATTTTCCCAAAGTCATGAAATACAATGGCATTCACAAAAAGTGTTTTGATATAATTGCCTGTCTCCAGACTTACTTGGGCCGAAATTCCATCAATAAGTCGATCAATGACTGAATCCAATTCGTGAGCATTTACAAGTTTCTCAAAATATCGATTCACTAAATTGACATGCTTTTCTATTGTTTCAACAGAAATTCCTTCTGTTTTTGGTAAATGAGCATAATAATCACCTGCATCAAGTAAATAGGTACTCAATGCAGGTAACTCATGAATGATTTCAGAAACAGGTTTAAAGCAATTGGATATAAGCATTTAATTCATCTACAAAATACAGGTTTTTCAATGTTTGAGCATTCTTGATTTGATAATTTGAAAAAGCGAACTCACTTAAATCGTATTGCATCAATGTCAAATCAAAATCCCTCGGTAATCGTTCAAAATAAATAAACGGACTTTCCGTGTGATCAAAATTGAGCAAATCGGGAAAGGGAGCATCAACATTATTCCTTAGGACATAATCTTTCTGGAAGATAGTCTTAATTTTAATACTCTCGTTTGGTTGCTTTTCATCCGTAAATTGATATTCTTTATACGAATCAGCACTCCACCAGGCTGTAAATTCATTTTTGCCCAAATAAGGAATAAATTCAGCACAGCCTTTTTTCAGGTTTTCTGCCAATTGCTTTTGATTGTCCTCCGTTTCATCCAATAAAAGATAAATCCTGTATTCCGGATTCACCAAGGTCAATTCTTCGGTCAGAAAATTTGTTCCTTTATTGGCATAGCCAACCGTATTGGAATATTTGATATTTGTTTTGGTATAATTTCCTTTATCGTGATTTAAGGGCTCGATACCAATTCTCACATCCTTCAATACATCGTAATACTGTGGCATCTTTCCTTTTTCCTTGTAGCCTTCCAAACCAACTATTGCCCCTAAAATACCCAGTACCGCAGGACGATGAATGATATTGTAGGATAAGTTAATGGTTGCATTGGTGTCGGGCTTTCGGAAAAAGGCGAAGTCTGCTTTTAAATCGAATGATATTAGTCTCATGGGTTCATGGGTTACAATTCAGTAAAAACAGCACCCGTTGGTTCGCTTACTACTTTTGTGTTCGATTTATTGTAGGAAATCTCAATAGTTTCAATTTCCGACTTAATATGAGGTTCGACCAGCAAAGCACTTACTTTTGACAAATCAATTTCTTTGTCTTCGTTAATATCAATAAGGCTCACAAACGATGGTAACACTATTTTTGAGTCCGATTTGAGTTGCACCCACAATAGTAATTCATTTTCTGTTCCGGCTTTAGCAGCCGAATCATAGTAAGTCGCTCCTTTGCGGAGACCTTCTTTTAGCTTAGCTATATCTTCGCTTGTTAATCCTTCTATACCTGTTCTAGCAACGTCACCTTCAATATTCTTCGGATTTACCGAAAAATGATGTACATAATGCCCTTCCTGCAAGCGGGATTGTGTCCCTAAGGTAGTATTTCCTTTATCTCCACTTTTCTCATCTCCAGGAGTACTTACGGGTGCCATAATCTGCTCAGAATAAATAACATTCTCTACATACTTATTTAATCCATGCGTAATCTGACAAGTACCATGAATCGAAATATTTTTTTTATCAATACCTGTTCCTTTAGGCGCAAATGTTGCTCCAAATAGTTTTACATCAATTACACTCAATAAATTCTTAAGTATTACTTCTTTAGAATCATCTTTCACCTGTGATTTAAATACATTACCATATAATCCGACTAAATCAAAAGGATTCATTTCATCGTTCAATCTTTTGAAATAAAATACTTTTTCATTTAACGCAGCTTTCCAGAAATTCCGTATAGAATATTTCAAAGCTTTGTCTGTTGCATACACTATCCCATTGGGCAATTTGCGAGGTTGACCTGAGAAATCAGCGTTGTAATTGGAGTTAATAGATTTGATTATGGCTGCGCCATATACGCGGTTGTTGAATGTTGACATGATTGTTTATTTTGAAAGGTTAGTACTGAATAATTGATTTTTAGAGAATACGCCTGAAAGAATCTGTGGCAATAAATGTTTAAGATTAGTTGAGGTTTCGAAACTCAATACAAAAGCGGCTACTTTCTCAAAGTTTTTCGAGAAGTTTTCGTGTTTATACCGTCCGAAATCATTGGCTAATGCCCGTTTAAATTCCACGCATTTTGATTGCTGTAAATAAGGTTCTAACAGATTATGGCTGTTGTCAGCCGATTTACTTTTACTCAAAATATACTCGATAACCTGCCCGGCAGCAAAGGCAAATTTTTCATCCGTAATATCAGTCAGTGGCTCATCTGCTATGATGGCTGCAACAAAGTCCTGATAGTCTTTTAATTTGTTTACCATATTGATTTTATTATTAGTATTAAAATATTCATATAAACTGTACCAGATATTGAGTTTTTCTCTGATACCATAATCATTGTTGTTTTTAATGTCGTCTGTTATTGCATTGAATACCATTTCATTAAAAATATGACCGTCAATGGTATTCCGCTGAGATTTGTACACGTAATCATATACTGCTTTGCGGTATTTCGAATAAGAAATAAATCGATTGTTATAATGAACATTAGGTGTTTTAGTTCTATCTTTATAATCTTCAGGATCTAAATCACGGAAATACTCAATTCGATATTTTACGTTTTGAAGTAAAGGGGAAAAAACATGCTTCTCTAATTCAAAAACATTTTTTATCAAAGGATAATGCTTATATTCTGAATTATTTTTTTCTTTTACTTCAAACAAGTTCTGTATCTCAAGGAGTAACTCGTAGCTAAACGAGGGTACGAAATCGAAATCTATAATTTGAAAATCTTTACCATAGAACCAATTTATCAAATAGTAATTCTGAAAGTCACTTTTATGGAAATTCCATAACTTATCTATAATCTCTTGGAAACTAATTTTTCCATTTTCTCGAACTAAAGAGATTACCTTATTTTGTAGCTCTTTCTTATATATAAAAATAGGAAGTGGGTTTGGCAAAACTTTGGGTTTGGCAGATATAATTTTATCAAATTCATTTAGAATAAGAGCATCACCACCCTTGATTAAAATATTTTTGTCAAAGGTGGCTGTTTGGTGAATTAAAAATGGTTTCTTTTGGTTATATGTGCTTGAAAAGAAGTCATTTGGAATATAATTATTAGGGGGATATTCACTTTCGAAATAATAATTGTATGCTTTATTCCATTCTGAAAGAGGAATACAAATTAGATATGCTCTTATATAATCTTTCTCACCTAGTTTATCAAATTCAGCTCTATACCTTTTTTCATCTGAATTCCTATTGTCACCATATCTAACTATCTCAAATAATTCTTCTGTGCAAAACACCTCAAATTTCTGTATAATATCCTCGAAGTCAGAATTTTTACCAAGACACAAACGTTTTGCGTTAGAAAAGTATGAACTTATTGATTTCTTTACTTCTTCTATTTTATAGTTTTTTGATTCAATTTGTAGAGAATTGAATAATTTCTTTGATACAATTTCTCGCTTTAATTTTGACTCAATATTTTTTTTATCATTACCAAGACTAAAATTAAAAGCAAATGCAAATGGAGAAGCTGAATGAATTTTTTGATTCTTGTCAAATTTCTGTTGTTTATTCATATCAAGATATGAACTGGTATTCTGGTATTCAAATATTTTATTAAAATCATGTTTGTCAATCACAGAACCATCATAATTAAATATCTGAGATACGAATAGATTTCCATTTGCATCAATATCTACAAGTAAATGGATTCCTTTACTTATGTTATTTGCAGCCTCTTTTATATGAGGATCAAGATTCTCCGTAAAATTTATTAGTTCCTGTATCATTGTAGTATAAGTTTACATTTATATTTTGCATCGGCAAACGGGGCACCAGTTGGCCTTTTCAGCCATTCGTAGTCACTCGTTTTATATTTTTGTTTCATATCCTATTTCTTTTTCTCAAATTTCCCACACACGAACACCTCGTCATTGCGCTGGTCCCAGCGGTTCATCATGCAAAGCAGGTTTTCTTCGGCATCCTCAGTTTCATCATAATTACACAGCAGACACAAGCCTGGCCTGGCCACCATGCAGGGTTGGATGGGGTTAGCTTCATCATCAAAAAATCCGCCCGACAGTGGTTTTATCATGTTGAGGTATGGTGTTGTGGTGAAAGTGGCGCGCAGCATCCCAGTCCCAGGCTGTTTTTTTCGCCAAATCCGGCATAATATCCAGTATATATCAGCAGTGGTGGTGCAGTGATCTCAAACTCGAATAGGTAACCGATGATTTTTGTTTGTTGTGGGGTGTTGGCTTTAATGAGTATGCCTTTGGTTTTCGGATCAGAAGTGAGTTTAAGCTGCATTGTTTCAGGTGGAACATCCGCATCCAATTTGTTGACATGCAGGCCGGCCTGCAATGCAGCAGCAAATTTCGCTGTCAGGTTATCAAAAAACAGCCGTTCGTACTCATGGTGGCCGGGCCTGAGGTAGGCTGCTGTCCGCACTCCCTCAATATGATGACTGACCAGCAGGGGCGAGAGGGTTTTGAATTTCATTTTCTCCGTAAAAGAGGGAGGGGCAAGCATTTCGACATGGCTGACAAGAAAATCGGCCTGGCTGTTGTGGTCACCCAGACGGAACCGCTGGTTGTTAAACAAGCCACTGATGAAATGTTGCATCGCCTGTGGGACCAGAAAGCTGATATCAAGGCTTATTTCGCTGGCAGTGATGTGCAGGCGGTCGCCCTGAATAGTGAACTTCCCATGGGGTATGTCCAGCATGGAAAAGGTAAAAAGCTTAAACGATTTGCCACCGGTTTCGAAGCCTTTTTCGTGTAAAAATCCGGCAAAAGCGTGATCACCGCTGTGAATCGTTTTGTATATCCAGGCCGAAAGCGGATACTGATAGTTGAGTGGTATGGTGATGCCCCTGACAGATGATGTGGATAAGGTTAACCTGAATCGCATAGGCTTGTGATTGAAGCAATTTTTTTTTGACTTTCAAAAATAACACCAGCGAACGACAAATCCTGTCGCATTGAAAAACAAAAAGGCGGTTTTGGTTTACCAGTACATTACCGGCAGGCAGAAATGATTTTAGGGCATGAATATAGTAATATTTTGAATTGGTATTACAGATGGCATAAAAAACACCAAAAAAAAGCTCACATCGAACCACTTGAAGCCTAATTTTCAACAACGCATGACAGGCAGCAACAGCGCCTGATTAGTTCGCTTGTTTCCAAGTCTTTAGGGCAGCGTTCATCTTGCGCACAACAAATTGTTGCAATGCAATGGGCTCAATCACTTGCACATCGTCGGCCAGCCCCATAATAAACCGCCCAATTCCCTCAAAGGAGTACACCTGGCCTTTATACACATAATAATCATCGACCTGACTGATAAGCAGGGTGGCTTCCTGAAATTCTTCTTCCAGCAAATGCCTGGCCCTGTTGGTCATCTTCAGCACAACGGCAACGGGTTTGTTTCCGCTAAGGCCAAACATATCGATGCGCTGATTTCCGTGAAGGTTTTCACATTTCCATGATTTGGAGGTTTGCTGCACCTCGCCAATGCGTTCAGTTTTAAACTGTCGCACGCTGGCAGATTCCACTTCAAAAGCAAGCAGGTAGCGGAAATAATTATAAAACCTGATGGGTTCAACCAGCCTGTTGCTGACGCTGTTGCTGTTGACCGAATGGTAATTTTTCAGGATGATACGTTCCTTGTTTTTAATGGCTAGCCTGATCTGAGCAATGCTCATCGAGACCGAATTCTTCCGTAAAGTTTCTGAGAGTTCATCAAGTTCGGTAAGGGCATACAGTTTATCGAGCAGGCTTTTACGCAAGGGACCGGCGATGCTGCCCAGGTCCATGGCATCGCGGATGGCACAAGCTTCCTCAAGGGTAAACACAATCAGTTCCTCATGCCGCAACAAGTCTTTTCCGTACTGTAGAATCTTGAACCTGTCGCCGTTTTTTTCGATGATGAAACCAAGGTCACGCAACAGGTTCAGGTTACGTTCAATGGTTCTTGTGCTTACCTCAAAATCGTTGGCAACACTTTCCTTGGTGCAGCCAAATGGTGAGCGCAAACGTGCAATGAGCTGAAAAACACGGTAGATTTTCCTTTGTTCATCCATAGTTCGGGTTCTTTGGTTTGATGATAGCGAATCGGAGGAATCCAAAATTGATCAGTTGGTGCAGCGATTCCACCCTTTTCGGAAGAATAGTTAAAAGTAATCGATTTGTGGTTTTAGTCAGTTAAACAAGCTGAATTTCATTAAAACTTCACCGACAGGAACAATTACATCAGGCTTTATTTACTTTTGCATTGTTAATTGGTGCTTGCTTAGGAAACCTGACCTCTGGCAGTCCCGTATCCGGCAGACACCTCATGCTTGTGATGGGTTAAAGTTAAAGGCTAAGATGCGATATATCAATTGCGAATTGATGATCTTTGCCCTGAAGGATTCGGGACAACCATTGTTAACACTTACCGCTGCCACCACGGTGCAGCTTCAGCAAAGGCCTGCCTGCGGCCCTGATTCTACTGTTGTTACAGCGGATAAGACTAATTTTCTGCCATGATACACCAGGTTCAATCCAACAATCAGCCTGGATTTGCGAAAGGAAAACTGCTGTCATGACCTGGCAAAGCCTTAAAAAGTACTTCTATGTGCTTTCACTCGTTTTGGTGATTGAGGGCTTGTCGTTTCTGCTTTGCGTGCCTTTTGCCTGGTATTACCATGAAACGGCCGTTCCGTTTTACCTCTCCTCGCTGATGACGGTGGCAGGAGGGGTGCTGCTATACCTGCTTTCCGACAAAAAACACAGCGACTCGATCAACAGGCATGAGGGATATTTTCTGGTGGTGATCACCTGGGTGATTTTTATCCTGATAGGAACCATTCCTTTTGTGCTGAGCAATACCATACCTTCTTTCATCGACAATATCTTCGAAACCACCTCGGGATTTACAACCGCCGGCTCTTCTATACTCACCGATATTGAAGCCCTTCCGAAGTCAATCCTTTTCTGGCGCAGCATGACCCACTGGCTTGGTGGTGTGGGAATCATTGTGCTGGTGGTGGTGGTGTTGCCTTCGATGAACACCAAGGGGTTCAGCCTGTTTACCTTTGAATCGTCGCTGCACGAAAAAATCGTCCCACGGTTCAGGTCCATTGGCAAACGGGTAATCCTGATCTATTTTGTGCTGTCGGCATCGCTCACCCTCCTTTTGCTTGCCGGAGGCATGAACCTGTTCGAGTCGCTTTGTCATTCCTTCGGCACCATCGCCACGGGCGGCTTTTCGCCAAAAAACGACAGCATCGCCGGTTATTCTCCCTATATACAGTATGTTATGGCAGTATTTATGGTGCTTTCCGGCATCAACTATGCCTATTACTATTACCTGTTTATCGGAAAAACAAAATCGGCCTTTCAGCTCGACGAGGTGAAGTTTTTCATCAAGGTTGTTGTCATCAGCACCTTCGTGGTATTTCTCATTGTGTATATGAACATGGACAAGGGCGCTGAACTTTCCTTCAGGGAGGCCTTTTTTCAGGTAGCCTCGGTGATCAGCTGCACCGGCTTTGCCACAGCCGATTATCTGGCCTGGCCAATGACCGGATGGTTAATCCTGTTTTTGCTGATGTTTGCCGGTGGGTGTTCAGGATCAACAAGTGGTGGCATCAAGATGTCGCGTATCCTGATCATGTTCAGAAACCTCTCGATGATTTTTAAAAAAGCCGTCAACCCCAATGCAGTGCTGCTTGTCAGGTATAATGGAAAATCCATTGACGATAACTCAAACAACACCCTGATGGTGTTTGTGGTGGTGTTTGTGCTGGTATTCATCGCCGGAACCATCAGCTTGTTTTTCACAGGCGTCGACCTGGAGACTTCTGCCGGCTCGGTGGTATCGGCCATGTCGTCGGTAGGCCCGGGATTGGGAACCACAGGTCCGGTGAGTAATTTTGCCCATATTCCTGATGCAGGAAAGCTCATCCTGAGCGCCATCATGCTGATCGGACGCCTCGAGATTTACGCGGTATTGCTGTTGTTTACGCCTGCCTTCTGGAAGAAATAACACACCCGGGTTTATTGATTAATGGCTTCTCTTGCGCTTACCAGGCCAATCTGATGGCAGCGGCAATGCCGGCAGCATCAAATCCGCATAAGGCATACAGTTCCTGGGGAGTGCCGTGAGTAATAAAGCTGTCGGGAATGCCCAAGCGTGTGATCCTGACCCGAAAACCATTGTCCTGTGCAAAGGCCATCAGGGTACTGCCCATGCCACCCTGCAACACGCCGTCCTCAACGGTGATGATGTGTTCAAAGCGGCCAAAAACCTCATTGAGCAAATGCGAATCAAGTGGTTTTAAAAAACGCAGGTCATAATGCGCCGGGCTAATGCCTTCTTTTTCAAGGCTGCTGATGGCTTCGGTAACGAAATTTCCGGGGTGTCCGATGCTGATGACGGCTACTTTTTCCCCTTGGTGAAGGCAGCATCCACGACCTGTTTCGATGCGTTCGAATCGGGCTTTGCTGAAGGCCGGTATGGTTGCTTTCCCCCTGGGATAACGGATGGCAAAAGGACCTTGGGTAAACTGTGCCGAATACAGCAAATTGCGCAGTTCGGTTTCATTCATTGGTGCAGCAACCGTCATTCCGGGAACAGATTGCAGAAAGGCCAGGTCGAAAACGCCGTGATGGGTAGCGCCGTCTTCCCCGACAAGTCCACCGCGGTCGATACAGAAAACCACCGGGAGCTGTTGCAGCGCCACATCATGAATCACCTGATCGTAGGCCCTTTGCAGGAAAGAGGAATAGATGGTGCAGTAAGGCAGCAATCCTTCAACAGCCAATCCGGCAGCGAAGGTGACTGCATGCTGTTCGGCAATGCCAACATCGAAAACCCGTTCGGGAAACTTTTCCATCATTGCCATGAGTGATGAGCCTGTTGGCATAGCCGGGGTGATGGCCACGATGTGTGGATTTTCGGTAGCCAGATCGACCATGGTTTCGCCAAAAACATCCTGATACAGCGGCGGGGTGGACGGAGATGCTGTCTGGCTTGGCCGCTCACCGGTCTGCCTGTCGAAGGTGCCGGGCGCATGGTACAACACCTGGTTATTTTCGGCTTCAGCAAAGCCTTTTCCTTTGGTGGTAAGCACATGCAACAACCTTGGGCCGGTGATGCCTTTCAGGCGGTTGAGCGTTTCGATAAGTTTTGGCAAATCGTGCCCGTCGATGGGGCCGGTACACTGAAAGTTGAACGATGCAAACAGCGGATTTCCCGATGGAACCTTTGCCTGCCTGAGCAGATAATCTTTCAGCGCCCCTGCACTCTTGTCGATGGCAATGCCGTTGTCGTTGAGGATGACCAGCAGGTTGGCATTTTCTGATCCGGCATGGTTCAGTCCTTCGAAGGCCATACCCCCGGTGAGGGCGCCGTCGCCGACAACAGCAATGTATTGCCGCTGGTTATTGCCCTTGACCATATCGGCCACAGCCATGCCGAGGGCAGCCGAGATGGCGGTGGAGGCGTGACCGGTTCCGAAGGCATCATAGGCGCTCTCTGTCATCACCGGAAATCCGCTGATGCCTCCTTTCCTGCGTAAGGAGTGAAAATTGTCGCGGCGGCCGGTGAGGATCTTGTGGCCGTAAGCCTGGTGTCCGACATCCCAGATGAGCTTGTCCACGGGGGTGTTAAACACATGGTGCAGCGCAATGGTCAACTCAACAACACCCAATGAAGCGCCCAGGTGACCCGGATTGGCCGAAACCACATCAAGGATAAACGCGCGCAACTCATCAGCAAGCTGCAACAACTGCTTTGTGCTGAGCAGCCTGAGGTCGGCGGGATTGTTGATGCCTGCGAGTATGGTGCCCGGGTGTGGGGTCATGCCGTTTCGGATTTTTTGCAAATTTACCCAAATTAACCCAAAATAATCAGATGGAGGTTTGAAAAGCCGAACTATCTGATTTATTCAATAACGCATTGGAAATGCGTTATGTGGATTTAACCAAAGATTGTCATTGCCTGGCAATTCCGGTATAAGAGCTTACGATTAGTACGGTCCGGCAAGTGAATTGTTTGGCCCGTTCTTTCCATGAATCAGTATGTTATAAAAATCCAAGTTCAAGCTTGGCTTCGTCCGAAAGCATGCTTTGATCCCAGGGTGGTTCAAAGGTCAGCCCGATCTCAGCACTGTTGACTCCTGGAATTGCTGAAACCTGCTGTTTCACGTCGTTGGGCAGGCTTTCGGCCACAGGGCAGTTTGGTGAGGTGAGGGTCATCACAATTTTCACATCAGCAGCATCGCTGATGCTGATTTCATACACCAACCCCAGCTCATAAATATCGACCGGGATTTCCGGGTCGTATATATTCCGTAACACGGTGATGATATCGAGTTCAAGTCCTTTTCTTTCGGCAGTGGTCATGTGGTTATGGTGTTGATTTTCGGAAACTTGGCAGGTTTCCGGTTCATTAATTACTCATTTTCAATTTAAAAACCTGTGCGTACAATTTCATTTGTTTCACCATCGAAAGCAGTCCGTTCGATCGGGTAGGCGACAGATGTTCCTTCAGCCCGATCACTTCGAGAAAAGCGAGGGAAGCACCGATAATCTCATCGGGACGGCGACCCGAAAGCACCCGGATCAACAGGTAGATGATGCCTTTGGTGATCACGGCATCGCTGTCGGCAGTAAAGTAAACCTTGCCGTCGATGAAGTCGGCATGCAGCCACACCCGCGACTGACATCCCGAAATGAGGTAGTTGTTTGTTTTGTACCTGGCATCAATCAGTGGTACATCTTTTCCACACTCGATGAGGTAGTTGTATTTGTCGAGCCAGTCCTCGAAAATGGAAAATTCTTCAATGATTTGCTGCTCTGTCTGTTCAATGGTCATGGGCGTACTTTTTTGCAAAAATGCGAATCTTTTTATGGATGTCCGACGGAAAAATGGCAAAATGTCATTGCTATGGGCTGATTTTTCCTGTTTGGTCAATGTCTATAATGCAGAAACACAACCGGATGCGTTTCATGTAAGCATGGTTGCACAGCGTTGCACAGCTTCGCAGAGGCGATCCACTTCGTCGAAGGTGTTGTACATGGCAAAAGAGGCCCTGATGGTTCCCGGAACGCCAAAGATGTCCATGACGGGTTGTGCACAATGATGTCCGGTTCTCACGGCGAAGCCCATTTTATCGAGCAGGGTACCGCCATCATAGGGATGTGAATCGCCGATGAGGAATGATATCACGCTTGCCCGCTGAGCAGCTTGTCCGACAACACGGAGGCCGTCGATAGCCGAAAGCTTTGCCATGGCATGTTCGATCAGGCTGTGTTCATAAGCGCCAACAGCTGCAACACCAAAGCGGCTGAGGTAATTCAAGGCTGTTTCGAGGCCAAGCACGGCGCCGACATTTGGCGTTCCGGCTTCGAATTTGAAGGGCAGATCGTTGAAGCTTGTTTTTTCAAAACTCACCTGATCAACCATTTCGCCTCCAAACTGGTAAGGGGGCATTTTCAGTAGCCATTCTTCCTTGCCATAAAGCACACCCACACCCATCGGTGCGTAAACCTTATGCCCGGAAAAGACAAAAAAGTCACAATCAAGTTCTGTCACATCGACCGGACAATGGGCGATCGACTGTGCTCCATCGATCAGCACAGGGACGCCGGCATCGTGTGCCAGGCGGATCATTTCAGCTACCGGACTGATGGTGCCAAGGGCATTTGAAATGTGTGCAAAAGCAGCAATCACAGGTCCTTGCTTGAGCAGCTCAGCGAAGTGATCAAGGTCAATATCTCCTTTTTCGTTCAGGCGGGTAACGAGCAATTTCCCCTGATGTTGCAAACAAAGTTGTTGCCACGGTATGAGGTTTGCATGGTGTTCCATGCCCGTAATCAGCACACTTCCACCATTTTTCATCAACAGCCTGCCCAGCGAATCTGCCACCAGGTTAATGGATTCGGTGGTGCCTTTGGTAAAAATAACTTCATGCGCTTTTTGTGCGCCAATAAACCTGGCCGTTACGGCGCGTGCCTGTTCAAAGGCTGCGGTGGCCTGCTGACTAAGGTAATGCACGCCACGGTGAATATTGCAGTTTTCGTTGGCGTAATAATCGCTCAGGCGTTGGATGACAACGGATGGCTTCTGCGTTGTGGCGGCATTGTCGAGATACACCAGGGGCTTGTTGTAGACCTTTTGATGCAAGGCCGGAAAATCGTTCCTGATTGTTTCGGCCCTGAAAGCCGGCAAAGTTTCCATGGGCTACAATTTGCTGTAATCAATATCGAAATGGTATTCTTTTTCGGGTGAGCCGCAGTGCAACACACATTTTTCACACACCGACAACTCGCCCCTGAGGCGTTTTTTCACCATATCATCAATGCGTTGACGCAGGGCTTCAATGCTGATGTTTGAGATAATGTCGGAAGCAAAGGCATACATCAGCAGCAGCCGGGCATTGGCTTCGCTGATGCCCCGTGAGCGGATGTAGAACATGGCTTCCTGGTCGAGCTGGCCTACGGTGGCGCCATGGCTGCATTTCACGTCGTCGGCGTAAATTTCGAGGAAAGGCTTGGTGTTGATTCTGGCTGTGGGTTTCAGCAGAATGTTGTTGTTGTTTTGATACGCATTCGTTTTCTGTGCATTGCGGGCCACATGAATATAGCCGTTAAACACAGCCGAAGCCTGGTCGTCGAGGATGCCTTTAAACAGTTCGTTGCTGGTGCAATTTGGCGCATTGTGGTCGATACGGATTTGATTATCCACATGTTGCTGCTTATCCATCAGGTAAAGTCCCAGCACATCGGCATGGGCGCCGGGTCCGTTCAGCATCACCTGGACACAATTGCGGATCAGGCCGCAGTTAAAGGTCAGGGTATTGGTTTTAACATTGCTGTTGGCCTCCTGCCTGATAAAGGTGGAGTTCACCAATCCTGACTGATCGTTCAGGTTTTGCAGTTTGTACAGCTTCAGCTGGGCATTTTCGCCCACAACAAATTCACTTACCGTATTCACCAGGCTGCAGTGCTGGTTGATTGAATCATCGCAATGCATCAGGCTCAACTCGCTGTTCCGGCCAAGGATGATGAGGTTTCTGTTTTGCACGAAGAGGTTTTCTTCGAGGTCGATCATTTTGATGATCTGTATGGTTTTGTTGGCTTTTACGCCATCCGGGACCAAAATAAAGACGCCATCCTGCGCCATGGCTGTGTTGATGGCCGTAAACCCATTGAGTGCGTAAGGAGCAATTTCACCGTAATACGTTTCGAACAGCTCGGGATATGCCTTCATGGCAGCGCCAATGCTGCCCACCACAACGCCATCGGGGAGGGTGCGCAAATCGCTTTTTTTATCATAATACCAGCCGTTAAGCATCGAAACAATTTCAGTGTCGAAATTATGTACCTCACAGCGAAACATTTCTTCCAGGTTTTTATCGGCCTGCGAAGGTGACAGCTGTTGCACAAAATCTTCTTCTGTAAGCGATTCGATGGGGGTGTTGCGCCACTTTTCGTGCGCGCTGTCCGGAAAGCGACACTCCCTGAAAATTTCCATGGCTGCATCGCGCAACCGGCTAACCTTTGGTGTATCGTTGGCAGCGATCAGTCCCTTGCTCCGTTCGAAAGTGCCGAGGAGCATTTCGTCCAGTGGCAGGCCCTGCTGCATCTGTGTATTCTTCATTTCAGCATCAATTAAAAAAACCACTAAACAAGGTGTTCCTGTTTGATCCACTCGTAACCTTTTTCCTCGAGTTCCAAGGCGAGGTTCTTTCCGCCCGATTTGATGATCCTGCCATCGAAAAGCACGTGTACAAAATCGGGGACGATGAGGTCGAGCAGGCGCTGGTAATGGGTGATCACGATAAAGGCGTTGTCGTCTGTTTTCAGCTGATTCACACCCTTTGCCACTACCTTCAGTGCATCGATATCCAGTCCCGAATCGGTTTCGTCGAGTATGGCCAAGGTAGGCTCAAGCATGGCCATCTGGAAAATCTCATTTTTCTTTTTCTCTCCGCCTGAAAAGCCTTCGTTCACCGATCTGTTGGTGAGTTTGTCGTGTATTTCGACAAGTTTTTTCTTTTCTTCCATCATTTTCAAAAACTCTCCGGCAGGTATGGAAGCAAGGCCCCGGTGCTCGCGCTGCGCATTGATGGCAGTGCGCATGAAATTGGTCATGCTGACACCCGGGATTTCTACGGGATACTGAAAGCTCAGGAAGATGCCTTCGTTGGCCCTTTCTTCAGCCGACATACCAACGATATTGCGGTCCTTGTACCAGATTTCGCCCGCGGTAACCTCGTAACCGTCGCGGCCGGTGATGGCAGCAGCAAGGGTGCTTTTACCTGTGCCATTCGGGCCCATGATCGCATGAATCTCGCCCTTGTTCACGCCAAGGTTGAGTCCCCTGATGATTTCCTTGCCATTGATGGCAACATGTAAATTCTTAATATTCAGTAACATGATGAAATAATATGGTATTCGTATTTGTGTTTCTTTGTTTATTGCTGTTTAGCCAACACTTCCTTCAAGGGTTATCGACAGCAGTTTTTGCGCTTCAACCGCAAATTCCATGGGCAGTTTGTTGAGCACCTCCTTGGCATAACCGTTCACAATCAAACCAATGGCTTTTTCGGTATTCATACCCCTTTGATTACAGTAAAACAGCTGGTCTTCCGAAATTTTCGAAGTGGTGGCTTCGTGTTCAATGATGCCGGTTTCGTTGCTGGCTTCGATAAACGGGAAGGTATGGGCGCCGCACTGATCGCCGAGCAGCAGCGAGTCGCACTGCGAGAAATTACGGGCATTGGCAGCGCCAGGAAGGATTTTCACCAGGCCACGGTAACTGTTGTTGCTGTGTCCGGCAGAGATGCCTTTCGAAATGATGGTGCTGCGGGTGTTTTTGCCAATGTGAATCATTTTGGTGCCGGTATCGGCCTGTTGAAAATGGTTGGTCACGGCAACGGAATAAAACTCACCCACCGAATGATCGCCCATAAGCACACAGCTGGGGTATTTCCAGGTGATGGCAGATCCAGTTTCAACCTGGGTCCACGAAATCTTTGCATTAACGCCCTTGCACAAGCCGCGTTTGGTGACAAAATTGTAAACACCGCCTTTTCCCTGCTTGTCGCCGGGGTACCAGTTTTGCACCGTGCTGTATTTGACTTCAGCGCGATCGAGGGCAACAATTTCGACGATGGCTGCATGCAGCTGGTTTTCATCGCGCATGGGCGCTGTGCATCCTTCCATATAACTCACATAGCTGTCATCTTCAGCAACAATCAGGGTGCGTTCGAACTGACCTGTGTTGGCCGCATTGATGCGGAAATAGGTGGAGAGTTCCAGCGGGCAGCGCACGCCTTTCGGAATGAAGCAAAATGAACCATCACTGAAAACCGCTGAATTGAGGGCTGCAAAATAGTTGTCGGTGTATGCAACCACGCTGCCCATGTATTTTTTTACCAGCTCAGGATGGTTGCGCACGGCCTCGCTGAATGAACAGAAAATGACACCGTGTTTGCTCAACGTGTCCTGAAAGGTGGTTTTAACCGAAACACTGTCGATTACGGCATCAACAGCCACACCTGAAAGGCGTTTTTGCTCATCGAGCGAGATGCCCAGCTTGTTAAAGGTATCGAGGAGCTCGGGATCAACTTCTTCGAGGCTGTTAAGCGTCTCTTTCTTTTTTGGTGCCGCATAATAGATGATCGACTGATAATCGATTTTCGGATAATGAATATGGGCCCATTCGGGCTCTTTCAAGGTAAGCCAGTGGCGAAAGGCTTTCAGCCTGAAATCAAGCATCCATTCGGGTTCTTCTTTCTTTGCCGAAATAAACCGGATCGTATCTTCACTCAGCCCGGTAGGAGCGGTATCCATTTCAATGTCGGTATAAAAACCGAACTTATATTCGCCTTTGGTGACCTCGTTTAATATCGTCGTATTGGGATTGTTATCCATGCTAAATGACTTATTTAGATTAAATTTAAATAAGATTGCAAAGATACTAAAAAGCGCCCGAACAAAGTGGATGTTGTCAAATAATCGGCAAAAAGCCGAAAGCAGCAACAATGCCTGAGGGAGGAGGTAGTAAAAGCCGGAGTGTCTTGATCAGGCGGTTGGAAAATCGGTTTTTATCTGGGCATACACCCGGTCGAGCTCGTTTGACAAAGCGTTAATCTGATCGCCCAGCTGGTCGAGGTGTTCCATGTTTTTGGCGTTAAGTTCAATTGCCCGGATTGTGTCATACATCGAATCAATGCCAAATATGTCGAGCGTGGGTTTCAGCATATGCGCGGCCTTGCCCACCTTAACCAGGTCATTGTCGGCAAAGCCCTGCCTGATCTGATCGACCAGATCGGGGGTGCTGTGGAGGAAAACACCAACCATATTGGTCACTGATGCTGTGTCGTCGCCGATGAATTCGATCAGTTTATTCAGCCTGTATATTTTGTCAGAACCAGGTGTCATGGTGCGTGCATTAGATCAGGTTTTCTTTGATCATCCGGTAAATGGTCGACTTGCCAATATCCAGTTTCTTGGCCACATGCAGCACGTTGTTGTTGTATTTCTGCAGGTAATAGCGAATGATTTTGCGGTTGTATTCCTCGAGGGTGTTTTCCTCGAGCAGGAAATTGCTCGACGAATCTGTTGAATTGAATGAGATATGGCTTTCGTCAATCTGGTCGGTGTCGGTCAGCACAACGGCTAATTCCATCACAGCCCTCAGTTCGCGGACGTTTCCCGGAAAGGCATATTGCATGAGTTTCTGCTGGGCCGATTCGGTAATGCTCAGCTTGTCGAGTTTGTTTTCGACACAAAACTCATCAACAAAGTGCTTGGCCAGCAACAGGATGTCGTTGCCCCTGTAGCGCAGCGGCGGAAGCTCGATCGGGAGTCCAAGCAGGCGGTAATACAGGTCTTCGCGGAAATGGCCTTTTTGAACCTCTTCGGCAAGGATTCTGTTGGTGGCCACAATCAGCCTGACATCAATTTTGATCAGGTCGTTTCCGCCAACCCGCGACAGTTCCCTTTCCTGCAACACCCGCAGGAGTTTCGACTGCATATTCTGGTCCATTTCGCCCACCTCATCCAGGAAAATGGTTCCACCCTGAGCCAATTCGAATTTTCCGATTTTGCGCGTGATGGCACCGGTAAACGAACCTTTTTCGTGTCCGAACATTTCGCTTTCGATCAGTTCGCGCGGGATGGCCGATACATTGACCGCGACAAAGGGTTTTTTTGCCCTTGGGGAGTTGTAGTGAATGGCCTTCGCCACAAGTTCCTTTCCTGTACCCGTTTCACCGGTGATGGAAACCGAAATGTTGGTTTTGGTGGCTTTTTCGATCAGGCTGAAAATCTGCTTGATCGAAGGACTGTTGCCTTTGATGACCTTGCGGAATTCGTATTTGCGGCCGATTTCTTCTTTCAGGTAGCTGATTTCATTCTTCAGCTGCAGATTTTCACGGATCTTTTTAATGATGTTCCACAACCTGTCCTTCACGTCCTCGTCTTTTACAAAGTAGTCATAGGCGCCTTCACGCAACAGCCTGACTGCTGTGGAAATATCCTCCTGACCGGAAACGATGACGACGGGCACTTCGCTGTTTTCCTTTTTGATGGCTTTCATCACATCAAGCCCCGACATATCAGGCAGGCTGTAGTCGAGTGATACCAGCGACGGCCCCTTGTAAAACTGTTTCAGGCATTCGGCTCCCGTTTTGAAGAGATGCACCTCATTGTCGGGGTTTAACGACAAATGATGCCTGAGCATCTCTCCATAAAACACATCGTCTTCAACGATGAAAATGCGAAAGGCTTCCATAGGGTTGCGTATGTAGTGGATATAGAAATAATTCCAAATTTGAGATTTGTACGAAAGAAATTAGGAATTGGTTGCTTTTCTCAGAAATGGAAACAAGCAAATATAGTACATTTTTGGTAAAAATCAACCAGTTAAATAAAAATATTTTTAAACAGCTTAAAACGATTTATCATAAAAGCTGTTGTAATTTTGGCGAATGAGCCAACAACACAACCAAAATAAGCGTAAGCAGGGACTATTTTCGATGCGATTTTTTTCTGTTCCCCTGCGCCTGCCCGGACTGATTGCCGGACTCATCGTGTGCGCAATGGCTTTGCCTTATGCACTTGCCCCGGTTTATCAGTTTGCCGAACCAACACCCTTTTCGGGCCCTTACCTGATTAATCCCTATCAGCTGATGGACTCTACCGCCTGGCGCAAATACAATTTTCAGGTGCAGTCGAAAGCCTGGTTAGGCCTTACTAATGGACGTAAAAACTCCAATATGCTGATCGACAGCATGTATCGTTTGTTGCAGTTTGACTATGTGGCTACCTCTGATTATCAGCGAATTAATTTGCACCGTTCGAACGAGCCCAAATACATTCCCACCTATGAACATGGATATGGCTTCCGGAAAACACACCAGGTATGCATTGGCGCGTCGAAAGTGCTTTGGACGGATTATCCTTTTTTTCAAAGATTAAGCCACAAACAGCACATTCTCAATTTGTTGCATGATGAGTGTGCGCTTGTTGCCCTTGCCCATCCGCATCTGCTTGGTGGCTATTCGCTTGAGGATATGAAATACCTCAGCAATTATCAGCTGATGGAAGTTCTGAATAACCTGAGAATCTCTGTCGATTTCTGGGACAGTGCACTCTCCAATGGCCACAAGGTTTACCTGCTATCGAACGATGACGCCCATGATGTAACGAACAGCAACCAGGTTGGCCGGAGATTTACCATGATCAATGCACCAAACACGGACCGGGAAGAAATTGTGGCTTCACTGAAAAACGGACTAGCCTACGGATTCGACTTCTACCGGGTGGATGATGAACCCTGGCAGGACAAAATTGAACGCTCAAAGAAAATCCCCTGGCTGAAAAAGGCCAGCCTGAATGGGAACCGCTATACCGTCGTGCTCAGCAAACCTGCCCACAAAATCCGCTTCATCGGGCAGCACGGCAGGCTGCTCCACGAAGTGGAACATTGGTTTGAAGCCAGCTACCAGATCAGTGAAACGGACACCTATGTGCGGGTTGAAGTGCTGTTTTACGACAGTTCTGTCATGTACCTGAATCCGGTGATACGTTCAGAAACACCTGAGTACAAGGATAAATCTCTGGCATCTGTTGATGGTTTATCAACTTTTGTGCTCCGTGTATCTTCATTGCTTATTTTTATAACTTTGTTGCTTGCCGGATTCCGGTATAACAAGCATTCATGAAAACCACACGGCCATAGCACGCGCACAGGATCATATCAAATCGAGCTTAGTCCTGCTCCTCGCCATCAGCATGGTCGTTCGCGGATTTCTTGCCGCCTGGCTTGAGCTGGGAAACGATGAGGTTTATTACCGGATTTATGCGATGTTTCCCGATTGGAGCCATTTCGATCATCCCCCTATGCTTGGCTGGATGATGCAACTGTTTAGCCTGAACCTTTTATTCGACAGTGAGTTTTTCCTCCGGTTTTCATCGGTCATCATCTTTGTTATCAACACCTTGGTGATTTATGATGCAGGGAAAATTCTGCGGGATGAGCTTACCGGACTCTATGCAGCCTTGCTCTACAACGCCTCCATTTATGCCTTTGTGATTACCGGAATCTTCATTTTGCCTGATACCCCACAGAGCCTGTTCTGGTTGCTTTCGGTGAACCTGATGCTGCGTATTTTCGGACAGAGCAGGCCCGAAAACCAACAGGATAAACTGATGCTTCTGCTGGGCCTTACCATTGGCTTAGGGATGATCTCCAAATATTCCAGCGTATTTTTGTGGGTTGGTCTATTATTGTTTATTTTGTTTTGCCAGTCGAACTGGCTGCGCAGGCCGGCATTGTACGGGGCGCTGCTTATTTCGGCCCTGTGTGGCATTCCGGTCATCTGGTGGAACCTGCAACACGATTTTATCAGCTTTGCCTATCAGAGTGGAAGGGTGAGCGCCTTTGTCACTTCGTTCAGGCCCGACCTGTTTATCACTGAACTCTCAGGGCAGATTTTTTACAACAACCCGGTCAACTTTGTCCTGATCTGGCTGGCCATCATTGCCGTCAGGCGGCAGAAGCAATTCCTTCCGGTGAAAACACAGCGTTTGTTGCTCGTTACCGCATTGCCAACCATACTGTTATTTTTGTTGTTTTCGATGTTCAGGCCAACCTTGCCTCACTGGACGGGTCCGGCCTATACAACGCTGATTCTGTTGGCTGCGGCGCGTTTGAGGCAATTGCAGTATGCATCAGAACGGCCAAAAATACCCAAAATGGTATGGTTGTCCTTGTCTGTTTTGGGCTTGATCCTGATTGTTGGCAGCCTGCAGATTAAGTTTGGGATAATTCCGATTCCTGACAACGATCCTTATCACCGGCTTGGCAAACACGATGTTACGCTCGATATGTATGGCTGGCGCAACCTGGATAAATCATTTCAGGAAGTGAGAGACAAGCAGGTCACAGCTGGAAATATGCAGCTAACTGACGCCATCGTCTCCGATAACTGGTTCCCATTGGCCAACATCGATTATTATGTTGCCCGCCCCCTTGGAATGAAAGCCCTTGGGTTAGGACGGCCCGAAAAGCTGCATGAGTACACCTGGATAAATGAAAGAAGGGGAGGGCTGAAAACTGGTGACAGCTACTGGTACCTGACCACAAGCCGCGAATACAGACATCCTGATCAGCTCTATGCCGGGCTGTTTTCACAGATCATTGCCAGCGACACCATTACCATTATGCGCGGAGGCAGACCCGCGAAGCGGGTGTTTGTGTTTATGCTCAAAGACTTACAGCAAATCCCAGCCTGGGAATAACGCATCTGAGATCTCCCCGAAAAATCAGGTCAGTTTATTTTTTTGAAGCAAGCAGTCCGGTTTCAAAAACCAGCTTAACAATCTGATTACGCTGGCCAGTAAGGGCATTGTAGGCGCCTGGTTTTTTAATCATCAGCAATTTCAAACGCAACTGATTTCGCCAGCGTTTTACCGCCTTGTACTGGTAAAAGGAAAAAAGTCCCGTCAAGGGAAAACTAAGCAGCAAGCCAGGGATAATTCCAACTGGCAATGGTGTGAGCATCAATCCGGCAAACACAACCAGATACCAGATCGGGAACAATACGAAACTCAACACATAATTGATCGAACTGATGAATTGCGGATCCTTTGCCTTGCCCGAAAAATACTGCGGAAGCCAGTAAGGCACAGCATTTGTCACCATGCCATATAGCTGCAGTGGAAGCAACAACACGGCGATGATGGCTTTTATAATCAGCATGGGCCATGCAACAGCTTTTTTTACCAAAACCTCATCGTGCATTTTTTCGTGCCCGAGCATGCGTTGATAAGTTGAAACAGCTTCCTGAAGGTGTCCGGGATTCAAAGCATCCACTTCAATCGCCTGGTTGAGGTGATTAAGGATATGCTGTAAGGCACGAAAATTGTGTAACCTGCCGGGCTTGATGTTTTCTTCGCGGAGGTAGCGCCCAAGGGCAAAGCGCGCTGCTGAAAGGATTGTCTGGTAATAGGCTTCCTGTTCCACATGAATCATCTCAGTTTTCATGGCTTCTGCCAGGTCGTTGCGAAGCTGAACAATTGCCTGCTGCTGGTTTTCGCGGTACAGTGCATAATAATCGGAAACCCTGATAGGCTTGCCGAAATTAATTAACAGGTGGGTGCCAGCATGATCGCGGTTTGTATAGTCGAGCCCGACAGGAACAATCAGCAGCTCGCGGTCAAAATGCGTTGCTTCAGCAGCCATAAATGCAATCCGGCAAATGCCTTTCTTGAGTGGTTGCAGCCTTTTAATGGGTGAATGCACCCCTTCGGGCATCATGGCCAAAGGTGTTCCTGAGTGCAGGAGCTCAACCGTTCGCTTGAAAATTTCATCATTGCTCTCTTTGGTGTCCACCCCGTCGCGGGTTCTGTACACCGGCAGTATGCGCAGGAAATACAGGATGCGGGCTATGCGCGGTTTCCTGAAAATATCGGCCCTGGCAAGGAAAACCACCGCACGGTTTGCAGCAAAAAGTATTGCAAGGGCATCCATGAGTGAGTTCTGGTGATTTGGGGCAAAAATGATGGCCTGATTTTCAGGTATGTTGTTTCTTCCACTGATGGTTACCCTGGGGTAAAACAGATGAAAATAGCCCTTTAATAACGTATAAAGTAAATTATAAAACGGGGATGGTTTGTCAATATTCTGCATACATCAGGCCTCAGCAATCTACAGTTTGATCAATGGGTCGTTTTCTTGTCCAGAAACTGGCCAGGCTTAACCCTGAAATGATGTGCCAGATACCCCACCAGGCAGCAATGAAGGCCATGCCACCCATATGGAGTTCGTGGGGAAATATTTTTGGGTTAAACAGCAACACAAGGCCCAGTCCTGAATTTTGTATGCCGGTCTCGATCGAGATGGTCCGGCTATCCCTGCGGTTAAGCCCGAAAACGCGTGAAAACCAGTAACCCGACATAAAGGCCAGTGAGTTGTGAATCAGCACAATCAATAAAATCCAATTGATGTAACGGATGAAATAGGTGTAGTTGTTTCTGAAGGCCATGACCACAAAAAGGGCAAAAATCAGGATCGACAATTTCTGAATGGGCTTTTCAATCAGGCGGGTGATCTTCGGAAGTTTTTGTGAGAAAAGAATGCCGGCAGCTACCGGAAATCCAAGCAAAATAACCACTGTTTGAAACATCTCAAAAGGATTGATCTGTATGGGTCTGAGCAAGGGTGAGGTAGCAGCATAAAGGCCACCCCAGAAGGCAAAATTAAGCGGGGTAAACACCACAGCCAATACGGTTCCCAATGCTGTAAGGCTTACCGAGAGTTCAACATTGGCTTTGGCAACACTGGACACGAAATTCGAAATATTCCCTCCGGGACAAGAAGCCACCAGGATCAAACCGAAAGCTACCGAAGGCGTTAGCACATCACTGAATATCCACACCCCAAGAAAGGTAACTGCAGGCAGCACGGCAAACTGGCTCACTATGCCGACAATCACTGATTTTGGTTTCAGAAATATCTGCTTAAAATTGTCCCAGCGGATGCCGAGGGCAACGCCAAACATGATAAAACCAATGGAAATATTCATCACATGCAGGCTGGCCTGGCTGAAGTTCAGCCTGACTGAATCGAGCATAAGCAGGTCATCGTGCATGGGCAGTAGGAATGCTTAGTGGTTGTGACTTGGACAACCAAATGTAGACAAATCTTTAGTAACCGCCAGCAAGGGCAGCAAGTGGCTATTCATCAGCAATAATTTTTACTGTTTCCTTGCCGAAAGTGAGCACATCACCGGCGAGGAGTTTTTTGCGTTTCTGCAATTCCGTTTCTCCATTCACCTTTACCATGCCACTGACAATCACATTGTTTGCCTCGCCGCCGGTTTCAACCAGACCAAGAAGTTTAAGCAACTGGTTCAGGGGAATAAATGGGTGACCATCGAGGCTGAACGTTTTCATAGTGCATTGATTTGGTCGCAAATGTAAGTGATTATGGCAGACCTGCAGCTGAGCAGGGAGCTTTGATGATGGAATAAATTCGTCAAAAGTGCACTATCCGGACAATTCCTTAATTTTGCCATACCAAAAACCAGCTGATGTCAGAATCATTTATACCAACCACTTATCAATTGCAGTCGGTAGCGACCGGTAACCTTTTCGGCGATTCAGGCTGGGTGCTCGACGCACCCGGCGAAGCCGTGCCGTCACTTGTAAGGGCCATTTATGCTGAAAAGCAACTACAGGTAAAAGGTGAGGAGTTTGGGCTTTACCGTTATGCCGATTGGCTTCCCGTGAGCAGGATGCTGAAGGGATCGACCGCACCGGTAACCTATAAAAGCATCGGCCTGGCCAATGTGCTTGGCCTCAGCAACCTGTACATCACCTTCAGCGGTTACTGGCCCGAAAGGGGTGCCGGCATGACCACCTGTTCGTTTAAAGAAACAGAAGCCTATGCGGTATGTGGCAGGCTCGATCCCAAACAGGGAAAGGTGTTGGTAGTGGCCTCGGCAGGAAATACCGCCAGGGCGTTTGCAAAGGTTTGTTCCGACAACAATATTCCTTTATTGCTTTGTGTGCCAAAAGATTATATTTCAGCATTGTGGTTTGAGAAGCCCCTGAACAACTGTGTGAAACTGGTAGTGACCGAGTCGGGAAGCGACTATTTCGATGCCATACACCTGTCGAACCAGGTGTGCAGGATGGATGGTTTTGTGGCCGAAGGCGGTGCGAAAAATGTGGCCCGACGCGATGGCATGGGCACAACAATGCTGTCGGCCACAACACATATTGGCCGCATTCCTGACCTGTATTTTCAGGCCATTGGCAGCGGCACCGGAGCCATAGCAGCCTGGGAAGCCAACCTGAGGTTTATTGCTGACGGCCGTTATGGCTCACATAAAATGAAACTGATGGTTTCACAGAATGCACCATTTACACCCATTTACGAAGCCTGGAAAGCTGGTTCGCGGCAGATGCTCCCCTATGAAGATGCCCTGGCCCGACAGCATGCCGAACAAATCAGTGCAAAAGTACTATCGAATCGGAAGCCACCCTATCCGATTGTGGGTGGATTGTATGATGCGCTATGCGACACGGGTGGTGAGGTGTTGGTTACCGATAACGAGGAAGCCGCCATGGCCGGCAAGCTCTTCGAACAGCTTGAAGGGATCGACCTGCATCCTGCCGCGGCAGTGGCTACTGCATCACTGATCAGGCAGGCCGAAGAAGAAGGTTTCAGCCACGATGCCGTAATCATGCTCAACATAACCGGTGGAGGCGAACAACGTTTCAAACTTGAAAAAGACCTGCATTTCCTTCAGCCCGAACTGGTATTCAGCATCCACAACGAAATGGATGTCGTTGAAGACAACATCAGGCATTTGTCCTGGAAATAACCCGACAAGCTGTCCCCGGGCAACTGTTGTGATTAACGGACTGTCCAGTCGATGGCAAATAACATATTGGGTTTATGCATATTGGTCACCTAAGAAAATTCAACCCCGACTCCTCCAGCGGGATTCAATCCCGTCTCGTCTAGGGCCGAGACGAGGACCTATGGGATTCAAGGGATTAGCTACGCTGAGCTCCCTTCGGTCGGTTCAACGATTCAACGATTCAAGGGGAATTACAAGCAACACGCTACAGGAGTCGCGGTAGCAGCGTTGAATTCTTGAATTTCCATCAAAAAATCAACCTACACCATCGGTTTTGGGATAAATTGCTTAGTTTTGGGTGTTATAACACCAGCGCTTCATGGTAATGTATTCATACACATTAATACACACCTATTGAAAGATGAAACCACTAAACAAGGAATTCATGGGCGCTTTGGTGACAAACAGGTTTTTCCGCAAAACCTTGTTTCTGAATTTTCTGTTGTTATTGATGTTATGCGATTTACCACTCTTTTCGCAGCAACATAAAAGCAGCGGCAATGTGTTACAGGCTGCAGGTGATCAAATTGTTGACAGCATTCCTCTGCGCCCCGGCTGGAACTGGATCTCCTTCCCGCGCCTCGAACGCCTTGCCAACGACCCGGTACCCTCGGTTCAGGTGGTTGAAGACAGGATTTACTCATTTCCTTATAATTTTGCCCAATTAAGATTTTTACCACCAACTGCGCCAGAACCCAGCGAGGAATATGAGGTATTCATACAGTATACTCTTGATGAGGGGATTTGGCAATTGCATGATTTATTTAATGTATATTCTACCGATGGTTACAAAATCTATGTTGACCCCAAGGACGTTGAACACCATTTGCTGCTCAAAGGCACTGTGCTTGCTCCTGTAACCGGCAAAACCCTCCTGGCAGGCAAAGACAACTGGACAGGCTATTTTCTGCCCGAGACCCAAAGCCCTATTCACGCCATAGGCGACCAGCTGAACAAGCTCAAATCCATCAAAGCCCACGACTGGGCAGCCTACAATATGGGTACCGAAGCCAAACCCGAGTGGGTTTCGTCGATCCAGAAACCGCTCAGGTACGGCGATATGCTTGTGCTGACCCCTTTTTCGGATGTAACAGATTTTCAGTGGACCAGGCTGGGAAGCCCGTTCGACGACCCCGCCCTGCCCCAGGCACAATACTTTTCCTATACCGAGAGGGCAGACTACACGGCCCTGTTTCTCGCCATTGACACAACTGACCTGCCCCTTGAGATCGGAGTCTTTGCCGGCGACCTGTGCGTGGGAGCATGCCAACCCGATGCTGCCGACAGCCTCGCATTCATCAAAGCCTATATTCCGGCGGGAGTGGACGACACCTTAAGCTTCGCTTATTACGACCCGCTTAAGAAAGGCCGCGGAAGGCGCATCAGCCAGTATCAGGTGTATGACGAAAAAAGCCGTGCCCTGGTTAAGCGGCCCATCAGAACCCGTGAAGGAGGTGGTTTTTACTTTGTGTCGCTCAAAAGTTCCGACACTGGCTCCGATAGCAACGGCACTACAAAACCCGCTGGACTGCAACTGGAGGCATACCCAAACCCGGTCCACGACCGCCTGGAACTAACCTACCGGCTGCCCGCTGATGGCCCGGTGATGATTGAGTTAATGAACCAGTACGGGTCAGCGATAGCCACCCTGGTCAGGACCTGGCAAAAGCAGGGCAGCTACAGCTTCACCCATTCGATTAAATCAGGCCAGCCTGCAACAGCATCAGGAGGAGTTTATTTTGTGAAGCTAAGTGCAGGAGGTAGTGTGGTAGTTAAAAAACTCATTGTATATTAAGGCCGAGACATACCCAAATACAGCAGTTGAAAGGAAAACAAACGACCATGAAAAACCTCCTTTGTGTACTTTTTCTTTTGGCAACCACCCTTTCCACCGCGCAAACCATCACGGTGAAACAGGATGGCACCGGCATGTTTACGGCCATACAGGAGGCCATTGATGCGGCCGTCAGTGGCGACACCATCCTGGTATGGCCAGGCACTTATTACGAAAACCTGTACATTGAGGGCAAGAACCTCACCCTGGGCAGCCTGAACCTGACCACGGGCGACCCGGCCTATATTGCCCAAACCATCATCGACGGAAACAACAGCGGGTCCTGCATTGTGCTATGGCGCAATATCACAGCCCTGATCCAGGGATTTACCATCCAACACGGCAGTGGGTGGGAAAATGGTCTTGGTACAACAGCAGGTGGAGGAATTTATATATTTACCCAATGTGATTTAAACATAAATCAATGCGTGGTTCAGGATAACTCTTCTGATGCCGGAGGAGGAGGGATTTGCTGCACCGGTTCATCAATATTCCTTTCAGGTACTATAATCAGGAATAATTTTGACAGAAGCAATAGTGGTGGGATAATAGTTGTAAATCAACAATCTATTCTGGCTTCCCTTGAATTTGACACGGTTAATCTGTGTAGTGTTTACAACAATTTCTCACCAAAAGGTCGTGATATCTTTTATAGCAATGATTTAGTTCCCAATGGATTCAAGCTTGACACATTTACAGTTAGCAATCCTTCACGTTACCATGTTTTTCAACGTCAAGATAACGGCAATGCAGATGATTCAGTAAGGCTAAGTGCAAACACTTACCTATACGAATCGGTGGACGAGGACCTGTTTGTTGACCCGGTACTGGGCGACAATGCCAATTCCGGTTTAAACAATAACGAAGCGCTTAAAACACTGGAATGTGCAATGCTAAGAATAAACAACCAGACCAACAAGGAGCTTACAATTTACCTTTCGCCTGGAATTTTTTCACCAATCACAAACGGGGATAAATTCCCACTCAGTCTCAGGTCTAATGTTTCAATCGTTGGTTCTGGATACTTGTCAACTTTTTTGGATGCCAATTACTTGTCGAATCATTTTCGTTCGATGGTGTTACAAAACAATTGCTCGATTGAAAATTTATCATTTATCAATGGTTATGGTGACATTGGACAAACCAGTAAAATCTCATCCTGTGAATTCAGGTCCGACGACAATTTGAATCTTGATAATGTTGGTTTCAGCAACAATATTGGGCATCGCAATACCATTTCGATATTTTCTTGCAGGAACACAAATATTATTGATTGCGAGTTTGCGGAAAACCATGGAGGCAAAGCTATTTGGATAACTTCTGATTATTATGGTTCTGATCCTGAAAAAGCGGATACTGTTATAATCAAAAACACTGTTTTTAGACATAACTTACCTTATTATGATTCAATCATACCGTATGGAGGTTCTCTTTTGGTAAAATCAACTATATTAAACTACAATCCTATTCATGTAGAAGTGGTCGGTTGTCAGTTCACCGAAAACACGACGGACATGAATGGCAATTTCACAGGGAGTATCAATTTATATGATCATGTTGATGCAGTCTTTGTCAACACCACCATCGGAAACAACCAAATGATCAATCCCAATACCAACCCCATCATGTATATTGGCGACCAAACACGTGTTGACATGAGGAACTCTGTTTTTTATGGCAATAGCCCTTCGAGGATTATGCTCTCCGGTGCTGCAGAAACGCCCAGTATACTTTCGATCAGCCATTCGCTCATCGAGGGGGGTGAGAGCGCCATCAGCGGTGATCTGCTAAACAACACCCTGGTGTATGATGCATCGAACATCGATACCGATCCGCAGTGGGTAAATTATGGCGAATTCCCCTATGCCTTGTCGGGCATATCGCCCTGCATTGATGCAGGCACCATGGACCTGCCCGAAGGCATCAGCCTGCCAGCCACCGACCTTGCCGGCAACCCGCGTGTGTGGGGCGGCAGCGTGGATATGGGCGCTTACGAGTTCAACCCGGTCAGCATCGGCGAGAGCAGGCTGCAGCCTCAAAGCAACACCCGCCTGTCAGCCATGCCCAATCCGTTTACCCATGAAATAAGCATCACGGCACAGCTCACCACAGCAGTTTCGGTGCGCATCACGGTGCACAACCTGCTGGGCCGCGAAGTGGCCTGCCTGATGGAACAAACCGACAACCGCCTTTCGTTGACAAGCCTGCAGTGGGACGGGCGCTCCAGCACCGGCGACATCCTCCCCGCGGGAGTCTACCTCATCAGCCTGAGCGAAAACAACAAGCCGGTAGCCAGCCTCCGCGTGGTGAAGGAGTAATTCAGGGAGCTCAGCGTAGCTAAATCTTGAATTTCACTCCCACCTGCCGGTAATGATTTGCTGACAGGTTATTTTTTGTGATATATTGGAACTAAATCATTTTTTTAGGATCGACCCACTCAGTGAACTGCTCGTCGGTGAGCAAGCCCAGTTCAAGGGCGGCTTTGCGCAGTGTGCTGTGCCCGGCATGGGCTTTTTTGGCAATTTTGGCCGCGTTATCATAGCCAATATATGGATTGAGTGCTGTAACCAGCATCAGCGAATTTTCAAGGTTCATTTTGATGCGCTCCTCGTTGGCTTCGATGCCAATGGCAGCATGGTCGTTAAAGCTCACACAGGCTTCACCAAGCAGGCGGGCCGATTGCAGCAGGTTGCTGATCATCACTGGTTTAAACACATTGAGCTGAAAATGTCCCTGCATGCCACCAACAGTGATGGCAGTATCGTTCCCGATCACCTGTGCACACACCATCGACAGCGACTCATTTTGTGTCGGGTTTACCTTTCCGGGCATAATGGATGAGCCGGGTTCATTGGCTGGAAGACTTATTTCACCAATGCTGCAACGTGGTCCCGAGGCAAGCATACGGGTATTGTTTGCAATATGCATCAGGCTGACAGCCAGTTGTTTTAACGCGCCTGAAGTCTCCACAATGGCATCATGGGCCGAAAGCGCTTCAAATTTGTTGGGTGCGGTGATGAATGGCAGTCCGGTGAGCAAGGCAATGTTTTCAGCCACTTTTTCGGAGTAACCTTTCGGGGTGTTGATTCCGGTGCCAACAGCGGTGCCGCCAAGCGCCAGCTCACTCAGGTGTGCAAGGGTATTGCGCAGGGCGAGCAAGCCATGGTCGAGTTGCGAAACGTAACCCGACAACTCCTGTCCGAGGGTAAGCGGGGTCGCGTCCATCAGGTGGGTGCGACCGGCCTTAACAATGTGCTTAAACTCATTCGCTTTGTCGTTCAATGTATTTCTGAGTTTTTCGATGCCAGGTAAGGTCACATTGACAATCATTTTGTATGCTGCGATGTGCATGGCTGTGGGGAAAGTATCGTTCGACGATTGCGACTTATTCACGTCATCGTTGGGATGAACATGCTTTTTCGCGTCGTCGAGGCTTCCGCCGTTAATCACGTGGGCCCTGTTGGCAATCACCTCATTCACATTCATATTGCTTTGCGTGCCGGAGCCTGTTTGCCAGATGACCAGGGGAAAATTGTCGTTAAGTTTGCCAGCCAGAATTTCATCAGCGGCAGCTGCAATCAGGTCGCATTTTTCTTTTGGTAAAACACCCAGCTGCATATTGGTGATGGCAGCGGCTTTTTTCAAATACGCAAAGGCCTCGATGATTTCGACCGGCATCGAACCTTCAGGTCCAATCCTGAAATTGTTGCGCGAACGCTCTGTTTGGGCGCCCCAATACTTTTCGGCAGGAACCTCAACAGGTCCCATGGTGTCTTTTTCGATTCTGAATTTCATTGGATTTTATTTTGGTTGTTAAATAAGTTGTCAGTGAAGTAGCACTGAAGATGTGGAATTAGTAACAATGCGTCATGCCACATCATTTAAAATTTCTGTTGATTCGTCCGAGCAGGGCCTGAAATTCTTTGTTGATGTTCAGAATTTGCTCCTGAAAGTTTTCAAGTTCTTTTGGCTGGATAATGGACAACTGCATACAGATCACCAACAGGGTTTCTGTTTCCAGCAGCGCCTGCATCGACTGGGAAATGTGTGACCTGCTTTCCGGCCCGAGCTGCCCGTTGGTTCCCGATGCGAACATCACCGGAATATCCGTTACCTTGTTGCGCAGTTTTCGTCCGAGCCCTTCTTTTTCATCCTGCGGGAAGGTCGAAGTGAGCAGGTAAATCGATTTTACGTAGTCCATCAGGTGGTTCCAAACGGGCAAGCTGCTATAGGTGCGTTCTGTTTTCATGGCTGGCAGAAGTTTTGTTTAAATGAAAATTGTTGCATTTTCGGGCGGGTCTGCCCAAACGGCCTGATCACCCTTCACGATGATGGGCCGTTTAAGCAAGGCCGGATTCCGGGTGATCTCGCTGATCCATTGTTCGTTGGTCAGCGATTTCCCTTTGAGGTTTTTTTTATAATAATCCTCCTGAGTCCTGACGAGTGCTTCAGGCTTCAGGCCGGTGAGGGCAATAAGTTGTGCCACCTCCTTTTCGGTGAGTGGGTTGCGCATATAATCAATGACTTCGAAAGAAAGCTTGTTATCGAGCAGGAAATTCAAACCGGCCCTCGACTTGCGGCAACGTGGGTTGTGGTATATTTTGAGCATTGTGTCAGGCTTAGTCGCGTCCATATTCCATCAGAAAAGCTTTGATAAAATCGTTCAACTGTCCATCCATTACCGCTTGCACATTCGAGGTTTCGTGGTTTGTCCGGTGATCTTTCACCATTTTATACGGGTGCATCACATAGGAGCGGATTTGCGATCCCCATTCAATTTTCTTCTTTGTCCCCTCAATTTTGTCTTTCGCTTCCTGTTTTTTACGCAATTCCAGCTCGTAAAGTTGCGATTTAAGCATCAGCAAGGCTTTTTCCCTGTTCTGCAACTGCGAACGGGTTACCTGACATTCGATGACAATGCCCGTGGGAGCATGTTTCAGGCGCACAGCTGTTTCAACCTTGTTCACGTTTTGGCCTCCAGGCCCGCTCGACCTGAAGGTATCCCAGGAAATATCGGCAGGGTTGATTTTAATGTCGATATTTTCGTCCACCGACGGATACACATACACGGAAGCAAATGAGGTGTGACGGCGATTGGCCGAGTCGAATGGGGACAGCCTTACCAGGCGATGCACCCCGTTTTCGCCTTTCAGGTAACCAAAGGCATATTCGCCTTCCACTTCAAGCGATACACTTTTAATGCCCGCCACTTCGCCTTCCTGTATATCGAGTTCCCTCACCTTGAACTTATTGTCTTCGGCATAACGCAGGTACATGCGCATGAGCATCTCGGCCCAGTCCTGGCTTTCAGTGCCTCCGGCACCTGCGTTGATGTTCACAATGGCAGCCAGCTTATCTTCTTCACCGCTGAGCATATTCCAGAATTCGAGCTCCTCAACCTGAGTCAGGCAGTGGTTGTAGGCAAGGTCCACCTCTTCTTCACCCGCATCACCTGCTTCATAAAATTCGAGGGCAAGGCTTAGCTCGTCGTAAAAATTCTCAGCCATGCTGAAACCTTCGGTCCAGCGTTTCTTGTCCTTGATGGTTTTCAACAGGGACTCTGCTTTTTTTGGATCGTCCCAGAAATCAGGTGCATGCACCCGTTCTTCGTCTTCTTCTATTTCAATGATCCGGCGATCGATGTCAAAGGTACCTCCTTAAGGCATCGAGCCTTTTCCGAAGTTCTTTGTGGTGGTCGGTGTTTATCATAAGGTATGCTGGTGTTATAAGTTTTTTTACAAGTGCCTAACAATCATTAATGTGATTACTAAAATTTGCGTTGTCGGATCGTTTTTCTATCCTGAAGAGCAAAAGTACAATTTTATTTGGCAGGATTTTTTATTCCACATTAATCAGGTGGAGGCTTGAAAGGCCGGACTGTCTGTTTTAGCCGATCACGCCTTCCCAATGCGGAATTTCAGCTTATTCATCGCCCGTGCGAAGTATCTCCCACACCAACGCGGGTTGAAATCCTTTCTGAATGGCATAATTTGCGAGTTTCGCCTTTTTTTTAAATGGATCTGATTCATTGATGCGTTTTCCTGACAGGACTTCCTTGAGCACCTGAACATATTCCTCTCCCTCAATTTCCTGAAGCCCGATCTGAATGATCAGTTCAGGCACGCCTTTCTGCCTCAACCCCATCAGAATTTTGTTGCGACCCCATTTATTCACCCGAAGCTTGCCAAGCGCATAGGCCCGAACGAAACGGTCTTCATCGAGGTAATTTTCCTTTTCGAGCTGCACAATCACCTGCTCGATCACCTCAGGGCGGGCCAGCCAGCTGTTGAGCTTGTCCTTGACTTCTTTGATGCTTCTTTCCTGATAGTCGCAATATTGGCGCGCTTTCTCATACAGGTATTGATGATCGCTTTGCATAATGATTTGGTGTTGAGGCTGGAAAAGAGGAGCAAGTTACGCATTTTTGCATAGGAACCGCAAGCATTATTTGCGCAGCTACAGCGAAAGAATAAACAATTCAGGTGGTGACTGCCGGCAAAATCCGGCTGATACATATCAATGGTTAACACCCAACATGATGAAGCCTGCATTGTGACTGATGCCAGACCTGGTGAATCGAAATCAGTTAGAAAAATAGTGCAGGCTCACATCGAAAACGATGACTGAATTGGCCGGAATTGAGCCGGCAGCGTGCCCGCCATAGCCAAGTGCTGATGGAATGATCAGCTTGATTTTTCCGCCCGGAGCAATGAGCGGTATGCCTTCCTGCCATCCTTTGATCAGGTCGCTCAGTGGACTGGTAAAAAACGTTCCCTGGTCAAACAGGGTATCGTCGAGCAAATAGCCTTTGTATGAAACAGTCACTGTTGACTGCGTAGTGGGTTTATCGCCACTGCCTTCATCAATGATGATGTAATGGAGCCCTGAGGCGGTTGCAGTGGCTGTTAGCTGCTTGCTAATCAGGTAGTCAACGATTTTTTGCTGATCGATATCAGCCTGGCTGACAACCTGCTTTTCGCCACAGGATTGCAAAATCAAGGCGGTGAACAACAGAATGATGAGAGTGATTTTTTTCATGCTTATGCGGGTAAATTGTGTAATAATTCGTCAACAAAGGCCGGCACACCAACAGCAGCGGTTTGCCTGATAATCCTTAGGTTGAGGTGATGTGTGGCAGGACTTGCTTTGGGATCGATAAGCACCACCGGAACGCCGTGTGGCGCATAGCCGATCAGGCTGGCGGCCGGATACACCTGAAGCGAGGTGCCGATAACAAGTAATAAATCGGCTTTTTTTACCAGGGAAATGGCCTGACCGATATTGGGTACTGCCTCGCCAAACCAAACGATATGCGGCCTGAGCTGTCCGCCCTCAGCGCAAACATCGCCCAGTTTCAACTCCCAATGATCCATGGTGTAAACGAGTGATGGGTTGGTTGTGCTACGCACTTTTTTTAGTTCGCCGTGAAGGTGCAGCACGTTTTTTGATCCAGCACGTTCGTGCAGGTCATCCACATTCTGTGTGACAATCTGTACATCGAATGAATTTTCGAGCTTTGCCAGGGCAATATGTCCGGCATTGGGCGCAACTTCGAAAAGCTGTTTGCGTCTTTCGTTATAGAAGTCGAGCACCAGCTGTGGGTTACGCTGCCAGGCTTCGGGTGTGGCGAGGTCTTCGAAACGATGCGATCGCCAAAGTCCGTCATCATCCCTGAAGGTTTTGATGCCGCTTTCGGCGCTCATGCCCGCGCCTGTAAGGACTACGATCTGTTTCATCCGCTAGTTGCTGATTCAGCAAATGTAGTCATTTGTTGGGAATTGCTCAGGCGCAGGCCGGCAAAGTTCACAAAAAAAGCCAGGACAATGTCCCGGCTTTTTGATCATCAATGATGTGTACTATTCAAACAATTTCATGTCGTCGAGCACTTTCATCACACTCTTTACCGACTCTGACGAATCGTTCAACAGCTTTTTCTCTTCTTTATTGAGTTCGATTTCAATGATTTCCTCAATACCGCGTCGACCGAGTTTTACCGGAACACCCAGGTAAACGTCTTTCAGTCCGTATTCGCCCTGAAGGAAAGCACAAACCGGGAAAATCCTGTTCTGGTCGTCGACGATGGCTTCAACCATTTGGGCTGCCGCGGCGCCCGGGGCGTACCATGCCGATGTTCCCATGAGGTTTACAAGCTCACCGCCACCTTTCTTGGTGCGTTCAACAATTTTATCCAGTTCATCTTTTCCGAGCAGCTGAGTCACCGGAATACCGTTGATGGCCGTGTAGCGCGGAAGCGGAACCATGGTGTCGCCATGACCGCCAAGCAACAAGGCATGGATGTCGTTGGGCGATACATTGAGGGCGTTGGCAAGGAAGGCGCGATAGCGACCAGTGTCGAGTGTACCTGCCATGCCGAACACTTTCCGCGAAGGCTTATTGCTGGCCATATAAGCGGCATAGGTCATTACGTCGAGTGGGTTTGATACCACGATAATGATGGCATCAGGCGAATATTTTACGGCTTTTTCGGTTACGTCCTTCACGATGGCCGCGTTGGTCTTGATCAAATCGTCGCGCGACATGCCGGGTTTGCGTGGCAGGCCTGAGGTGATTACGATCACACCTGATCCCTTTGTTTTTAAATAATCGTTGGTAACCCCGGTAACGCGGGTGTTGAAGTGATTAATTGATGAAGTCTGCCAAATGTCGAGTGCCTTGCCTTCGGCAATGCCTTCTTTGATATCAACCAGCACAACTTCCTTGGCTAAATCCTTGTGTGCAATCACATTGGCGCATGTGGCGCCTACGTTTCCCGCTCCGATAACTGTAATTCTTTCCATTGAATGATAATTTGGATTGTTTTTATTGATAAGTGATTGGTGTCATTTACTGTGACAAATATACATATCTTATTTTATGTATTTGACAAATGTTGCCATTTATCGCAACCAATATTTTCGCCTGACAGCATGCGCCCGACATTGGGTGGCTGCTGGCAGGCGAATGGGTTTTGAGGCTTACCTGATTTCAGGCAAGCGCCCGGGAGTCCAGGGTGCTTTTAATACATCAAGTTGATTTTCAATAGCTTTCATTTCAGCTCCGAGCGTTTTCAGTTGGCTGATCACCGGTTTAATGGTTGATGTTACCAGCGTAAAGTTGCTTTTCATAGTTACTGTTGGTTCTGCCATTGAACCCCAGGTGCCTGCTAAAACGGTATACAGCCTGTAGCTGATGGAGACGGTTTCTGGTGGCACTTCTTCAAAGCTGGCTTTTGGTGTCGAACCATTGAAAACAAATTTCAGCTCGTTCAGGGCCGAGGCGATCGAATCGGTTTTTGAAACCAGGGTCACCGTGACTTCGTTTGTGTAATGCAGGGCCTGCCTGATGGCCTCATTGCGGGTCGAAAGCTCGTTCATGAACCTTTCGGCCCCATCAACAACCCTGGTGAGTTCCGAAACTTCTTGAAGGAAAGCCACCCTGCTGTTCATATCAACTGCCGGCAGGCTCGATTGATTCAGCACAACGGCGTTGAAGGTCACAGGATCAGCCAGTTTGGTGACTTTCCCCTGAAAGTTAAGTTCGAGGTCAACGGAATAAACACCGGGAACAACAGGCATTCCATCGCGGTTGTTGCTTACCGGGTCGAAACCGGCTTTTTCGCCTGTCTGGGCCGAAGGCTGGTCATAACGAAGCGACCAGTTTATCCGGTTTACGCCCTCTTTGGGTTCCTGAAACAGTTTTCTGACAACATTGCCTTTCTCATCACGGATGGTAAACACGAGGTAGGGAGGCACTTCTTCTGCTTCGGCCTTCAGCTGCATGCGATCGGGCTGGGGAATGGGTTCGGCCTTTTCAAACAGTTCCTTTTCGGCTTTCAGGCGCTTTGCCTTCAGGCCCATAGGTGCTTCCCTGAGGTAATAGGTGAAGGTGGCGCCAAAGGCGGGATTTGGGGCGGTATAATACATCGATCCTGCTCCGTAACGGCCGCCTTTTTCAATATACATCAGCGCGTCTTTTACAGGGAACAGCATGGCCTGTTTGCTGTTTAGGGTGGCCTGATCGATTAGCCTGAGTGGACTGTAATCATCCAGAATGTAGAATCCACGTCCAAAAGTGGCAATTACCAGGTCGTGTTCCTGTTCCTGAATGGCAATGTCGCGCACGGCTACATCGGGCAAACCGTTGTTGAATTTTGTCCAGATTTGTCCGCCATCCACGCTGATAAAGAAACTGAATTCTGTTCCGGCAAACAACAATTCGGGCTTAACGTAATCCTGTGAAATGGTATGGACAGTTTCGTTTGGCAGGTTCGAAGCAATAGATTTCCAGGTTTTACCCTTATCAGTGCTTTTGAGCAGATAGGGTTTGAAGTCATCGCGCTGGATGTTGTTGAAGGAGGCAAAAACCACATTTTCGTCGAAGCGTGAAGGGAATATGTCACTTACGAAGGTATAATCAGGCACATCAGGGAAGCTGCTGATTTTGCGCCATGTTATGCCATCATCTTCAGTCACCTGAATCAGTCCGTCGTCGGTTCCCACATAGATAAGGCCTTGTTTTACCGGAGATTCAGCCAATGAGACAGCGGTTCCCCACAAAGAGGTCGACACATCTTTGGCAACGGCATCAGAAGGCCAGTATTTGCCCATCACCTTAAACTGGTTCCGGTCCTCATTGCGGGTGATATCTTCGCTGATCACTTTCCACGAATTTCCCCTGTCGTCGCTTTTGAAAACCTTGTTGGCGGCCATATACAGCGTTGTCGGACTGAATTTGCTCAGGATGAACGGGGCGTCCCAGTTCCAGCGGTAGTGCAGTTCACCATCGCGAGGCTCTGGTTTCACGATAAGCAACTCACCGCTTTTTTTGTCGTAGCGGTAGATGTTGCCATATTGATAGGCTGAATAAACAATGTCGGAATTTCCGGGCTCGATAGCCTGCCAGAATCCGTCGCCGCCCAGGGTTACCACCCATTCGTCGCTGGCAACACCGCCTGAGCTGGTATTGCGCGAAGGTCCGCCAATGCTGTTGTTGTCCTGTGTGCCACCATAAACCCAGTAAAATGGCTTTGTGTCGTCAACGTTCACCCGGTAAAACTGGGTCACAGGAAGGTTTGTCTTGTGGATGTAGTTGGCACCATCATCGAAGGTTTCGTAGATGCCACCATCACCACCAATCATCCAGTGGCGGGTGTCGGAAGGATCGATCCACATGGCGTGGTCGTCCACATGCCGGTTGTTGAGGCCCACATCGCTCCAGGTCTTACCGCCATCCATGGTTACCTTGGAAACGGTTTCGAGTGAATATACCTTGTTTTCGTTCACCGGATCGCAAACAATGATGTTGAAGTACTGACCGCTAGACGAATAACTGCTCATCTTGTTCCATGATGCGCCCCTGTCAGTGGATCGGTAGAAACCTCCCTGATCGTTTGATGCTTCAGCAATGAGGTACACATAATCGGGGTTTGCCGGTGAAACAGCAATGCACATGCCGCCTACCTGTCCTGAGGGCAGGCCGTTGGTGAGTTTCTCAAATGAATTTCCGGCATTGGTGCTTTTATACACGGCCGATTCGGGGCCGCCACCAATTTTGGTAAACACATGTCGCCGCCTTTGCTCGCTGGTTGCATAGATCACATCGGGGTCACGGGGGTCGAAAGCCAGGTGATTAATACCAGTGTTTTCACTGATATCGAGCACTTTGTTCCAGGTTTTGCCGCCATCGGTCGTTTTGTATAAACCACGGTCGCCGCCTGGTCCCCAAACGGAACCTTCAGCAGCTACATACACGATGTCGCTGCAGCGCGGGTCAACCAAAATTTTTCCAATTTGGCGTGAGTTTTTCAGGCCCATATTGGTCCAGGTCTTACCTCCGTCCATCGACTTGTAAACGCCATTGCCATACCCGACAGCACGCTGATGGTTGTTTTCGCCGGTGCCGGCCCACACAATGTGGCTGTTGCCCGGGTCGATGGTTAGTGCACCTATCGCGTAGGCGCCATAATTGTCGAATACCGGACTAAAGGTTGTGCCATTATTCCGGGTTTTCCAGATGTGCCCTGAGGCAACGCCGACATAGTACTCGCTTGGGTTTGCCGGGTTGACAGCGAAATCAGCAATGCGCCCTGATACCAGGGCCGGCCCGATGCTGCGCCATTGTAAACCAGAAAGCTGGCTGCTCTTCAGGGTGTCGGAATTGTTGCCGTTTTTTTTCTGCTTTTCGGCGATGGCTGGGTTTGTAACCATGAGGCTTACAACTGTAATCAAGGCCAGAAATCGGAAAATGTGGTGATATTTTTGTTTCATGGGTGATAATTAATTCATGGGCTAAAAATAGGAATATTTAGGCCTCAACATGCATGTTTCTGCATCAAACCGTAAAGCTTGAAAAGCTGATGCCATTGTCGAGGAAAAGGCTAAACGCCACAAACGCAACGGCTGCCAGGATGATGTTGATTAACAGCTGGATTATGGAAGGGACAATGCATTCAGTATCATCGGTTTGGGGCTTGGGACGTGTAAAGGGAATGGGCAGAATAATCAGCAAAAGAAAGCCTGAAAGAATCCAGTCCTTTACAGAAACGCTTCCATAATCGCGCAGTAAGAAAAGGCCAATCCCAGCCAGAAAAGGCAGGAACATGGCTGCAAACCAGATCTTAAGCCTGTTTGTGAAGGTGTGTGAACGTGCTGCGGGAAAATGATGAAACAGCAGTTTTCCGCTGAAAATGCCTGCCTTAAGCAGGAAAAACAGCGAAAACCCAATGCTGAGAACCATGATGGCCTTGTGAAAACCAAACACTGCGGCTACCCGGTGAATGTCGGTTTTGAGGATCAGGTCCTCACTGATGAGGCCAAAAGAACGATTAAAGGCATGCAAAAATGTCCAGAGCACGAAAAACAGGATGGAGGTATTCACCCTGGGCAGAAACTGATACAACAGCAAGGCAAACAAGCCAATAAACAGGCAGGTAACAGGAGGGGCCAGGTAAACGCTTACGATGGCATCGGTGGTCCATAACGGAGAACCTGACGGCAGGTAAAACACGGTCTTAGAAGAAAACAAACGGGCAGGAATATCCAGATCATAGGCAATATATAGCATCGAAACTCCGGAAATGAAATACACCACAAGGTAGGCAAGCACAAACACTGACAGTGAATGCAGAAACAACATTGCTGATCTGCTCAGGCTAAGGTCGGTTTGCCATGCACTCTCATCCATATGTTATCTTTTGTTTGCGTTCAGAAGTTTTTTCGACAGGTCTTCGCGTTTCAGTTTAAACAGCGTATGCTTGATCCAGGCCTGGTTTTCGCGTTTGTACCAGAAAAAAAACTTTTGCTGGGCGAGCTTGTCCGCCTTCGACTTTGAGGTGAAAACCGGTTTCAGCGTATAAGGATCATAGCCTGAATAATAGATCACAGTTGCCACGGTCATGGGAGTTGGTGTGAAATCCTGCACCTGTTCCAGTCTGAAACCCAGGTCTTTTGTGTCGGCCGCCAGCTGAGCCATGTCTTCAAGTGTGCTTTCCGGATGACTTGAAATGAAATATGGAATCAACTGTTGTTTGAGTCCGAGTTCAGCATTGATCTGATCGAATTTATGTTTTAGCTTGTAGAACAATTTAAAGGATGGCTTTCGCATGGCCTTAAGCACCCGATCCGAAGTGTGCTCGGGGGCCACCTTCAGCCTGCCGCTCACATGCCTGGTGACCAGCTGTCGCAGATAGTCATCGTAGCCCATTTGCTTGTTCTTTTCCTCATCATCGCTCAGGAAAAGGTCGTAACGCAAACCAGAGCTGACGAAGGCTTTTTTGATTCCCGGGTGTTTGTCCACCTCGCGGTAGATGTCGAGCATGGGCCGGTGATCTGTGTCGAGGTTGGTACAGATGTTAGGAAACACACAGCTTGGCCGCTTGCAGTTGTCACATATCTGCTGGTGAATTCCCTTCATTTTGTACATATTGGCTGAGGGTCCGCCCAGGTCGCTGATGTAGCCCTTAAAATCGTCCATCTTGCTGATCTGGTCCACCTCAGCCATGATGGATCGTTTGCTGCGGCTGGCCACAAATTTCCCCTGATGTGCCGAGATGGTGCAGAAACTACAGCCTCCAAAGCAACCACGGTGCATATTGACCGAGTGCCGGATCATTTCATAGGCAGGAATGGCTCCCCGTTTGGCATATTTCGGATGAGGCATGCGGGTATAGGGGAGATCGAAGGATGCATCGATCTGGGCTTCGGTGAAGGTTGGAAAGGGCGGATTGATAAACAGGCGTTTGCCGCCGATATCCTGGATGAGCCTTGCCGCATGGGCCTTGTTTGATTCCTGTTCAATATGCCTGAAGTTGCCGGCATAGGATTTTTTATCTTTCAGGCAATGTTCATGCGAAGCCAGGTGAATGTCGCCCCAGGGAGATTGCTCCTGCGAATTGGGTTTGTCTCGCATAAAAAACGTCTGACGCACCCCGGTCAATGCATTGATGGGCGTTCCGGCATGCAGGGCATGCAGCAATTCGAGGAAAGCGAGCTCGCCCATGCCATACACGCCAATATCGGCCCCGGCATCAGCAAGAATGGATGGCTTGAGTGCGTCGGACCAGTAATCATAATGGGTAACCCGCCGCAGCGAAGCCTCAACTCCGCCAATGATCAGCGGTACATCAGGGTAGATATTCTTAATGATTTTGCTGTACACCGTTGTGGCATAATCAGGCCTGAAACCGCTTTTTCCTTCGGGGGTATAGGCGTCATTCGAACGCAGGCGCTTGTTGGCTGTATAGTGGTTCACCATTGAGTCCATATTGCCTGAGGTAAGCCCGAAGCACAGCCTGGGGCGTCCCAGTTTTTTAAAGTCACGCAGGTCGTCCTGCCAGTTTGGCTGTGCAACGATGGCCACACGGAAACCCTCACGCTCAATGATACGCCCGATTACGGCAGCACCAAATGCGGGATGATCCACATAGGCGTCTCCTGTAATCAGGATCACATCAAGCTGTTCCCAGCCCCTCAGTTCAACTTCTTTTTTTGTTGTCGGAAGCCAGTCCGTTATTTTGTAGTTGTTCATGCTTGATTTGCAGTAGGATGCAAAGATAAGTTTATTGTGGCCATAAGCTGGCGCCTGAGGCGATTTTATTGGTAACAGTTCTCAGGTCAAACAGTTAGATTAATAATGGCTGAGATTCAGTAAGCGCGCTACATGGGTAACTTCGATAAACACGTATTGTCAGTAGCACATTTCATCGAGCAGAACATAGTCCTGGATTTGCATAACAAATTGTGTGGCAGCAATGTTTTCATCGATGTGCTTTTTGTCCGACATTTTAGGGATGGCGACAACCAAAGGTTTGCTGATGAGCCAGTTGATGGCTATTTGAAAAACGGTACGGTCATATTTCCTTGCCAGTGATACGATCAGTGGCCAACGCTGCGGATCGAGCAGGCCTTTCATGACAGGCCGCCATGCAGTAACACTGATGCCATTCTGCTGGCAGAACGGAATAATCTCTGCCTCCATTCCCGTGTTATAGCTGCCTTTGTTTCGGGTGAGCAGGTTAAACTCAATCTGGTTGGTCATGATAGGTGCGTCAGTCAGCTGCATCACTTCACGGATAAGGTGCACCGGAAAGTTGCTCAGGCCAAAGTGCCGGATGGTTTTTTGGGCAAGCAACTGATTGATTGCCGCCATTGTTTCACTAAGCGGAAAAGCCGGGTTGGGCCAATGAATCAGAAACAGGTCAATGTAATCAGTTTCAAGTCGTTTAAGGCTTTTTTCAGCCGAGGCGCGTACCATATCGCGACCAAGGTTATCGCCGGAAACCTTCGTTGTGATGAGCAGCTGTTCACGTTTGAATCCTTTTATTGCCCTGCCGACCAACTCCTCTGCATGTCCTCCGCCATAAATTGCAGCCGTGTCGATGTGACGGATGCCTGCATCCAGGGCATAAATTAGTGCGTTAATCCAATGGTTGTCAAGTTGTATGTCTTGTTTTTGCCGGCCACCCATCTCCCAGGTGCCGATACCCAGCTTGGGAAGACTGAGCTGGTCATGTATGCTGATTTCGGGTATGGTACTCATGGATGAATAAGCCTGTCGATGGCCTGCAAATGCCCGGGTGAAATGGGTTTTGCTCCGCCCAGAATTTCCGACAAAATGTTTATCCTGGCGCAGGATTCGAGTAATTCCATGCGGTCGTATGCTTCTAAAAGTGTTGTTCCAAGGGTGATTGCACCATGGTTTGCCATCAGCAGGGCGTTTGTGTTCCGGGAGTGTCTGGCCACTTCCTGCGCAAGTTCTTCCGAACCCATCAGTGCATAGGGTGCAATCAGGGGTTGACCAAGCAATGCGCGGGTTTCTCCGATGAGGTTACAGTTAAGGTCGCGGTGCGATGCAGCAAAACTCGTGGCGGCCACCGGATGTGCATGAACAATTGCCACCACATCGGGTCTGGCGCTGTATATGGCCAGATGCATACCTGATTCCATACTTAAACGCAGCCCGGGTGTAAGGTTTTTACCATCAGCACGCAACTGTCCGATCTGTTCACTTTTTATGCGTCCTTTGTCTGTTTGAGAAGCCGTGATGAGAATAACTTCATCATTGATGCGCAGACTGATATTTCCTCCCGAAGGGGTAGTGAGTCCGCTGCGGTATAAGCGCCGCATATAGTGTGCGACTTCTTTTTTCTGGGCGGTGTAGGCAGTCATGGATTAGTCTTTGAGTAAGGAAGTAATTGCTTTTCTGTTGGCTTCAATCAGGCCTTTTTCGGTGAGAATGCCGGTAATTAACTTTGCCGGAGTAACATCGAAGGCCGGGTTAATTGCCGGAGAACCCGGTGAACAAACAAGTACCCTGAGTCTGTTTCCATTGCTGTCGATGCCATCCTGATAAAGCACTTCATCGGCGCTTCGCTCCTCGATGGGAATATCCTTGCCTGACCTGCAATGTTTATCGAAAGTGGTTGTTGGCGCAGCCACATAAAACGGAATGCCAAAATGCTGTGCCAGCACGGCCCTGTCGAGGGTGCCAATTTTGTTGGCCACATCGCCATTTGCGGCAATGCGGTCGGCCCCCACAATCACAAGGTCAATTTTGCGCTGGGCCATGAGGCTTGCCACAGCGCTGTCGGGTACAATCACATGTGGAACGCCTTCGTTGTGCAACTCCCAGGCTGTCAGCCTGGCGCCTTGTCCGCGTGGCCGTGTTTCTCCGGCGTATACAAAGATGTTTTTACCCGTCTGGTGGGCCATATAAATAGGTGAAAGCGCCGTGCCATAATCAACAAAAGCCAGCCAGCCGGCATTGCAATGGGTGAGGATGCGTGCGTTTTTTTTGATGAGGGCATTGCCAAATTGCCCTATTTTTCTGGAGTCTTCCATATCATTCAGGGCAATGCGCTGCGCTTCGGTCTTTGCGTTGACAGAAGAAACCTTTCCGGCTTCATACACCTGTTCGATGGCATAGAACAAATTTCTTGCTGTGGGCCTGGTGGCAGCGATGTCATGCCGGGCTTCCTCAATCAGGGCTTCGTTGCCAGTTTCGGCTGCTTCAAGGTAGGCCTGGGCCATGGCAAAACCAGCGGCTGCGCCAATGGCTCCGGCTCCCCTGATGGTCATGTCCGTGATGGCCATACAGGTGTCCCAGTGTGTTTTGCAGGCATGAATGCTGAATTCAAAGGGCAACAGGTTTTGATTGATCATCATCACCGTATTGCCTTCCATCCATACAGTCTGGTAAGATTTGTCGTTGATGAGCATATTGATTTTGTCGTTAAGTGGATAAAAGAAATCCTAGGAATCAGTTATCCAGTTGTTTTAGTGCAATCCAGGCCAGCAATCCGGAGCCTGTTTCGAGGCTGTTTTCATCAATATCGAAAGTGGGCGTATGCAAGCCGGCAGTGATGCCTTTCGACGCGTTTCCTGTGCCAAGCCTGATGAAACAGGCGGGTACTTTCTGCGAATACCAGGCAAAATCTTCGGTGGTCATCCGCTGATCGAGTATGACGATGTTTTCATTTCCCAGAAACTCAGCTGCAGCTGATGTAGCAATTGTGGTGGTATGGGGGTCATTGATCAATACAGGGTAACCTGAATCGATGGTCACTTCGGCAATGGCGCCAGCAGCGGCAGCTGTTTGCTGCGCAATATTGACAATTAACTCCTTACCCTTTTTCCGCCAGTTTTCGTCAAATGTTCTGAATGTTCCCTGAATCAGTACTTCGTTTGGGATCACATTATGGGCCCCATCGGCAATCAGGCGGCCAAAAGAGAGCACCGTCGGCACCAGGGGCGGGGCCATCCGGCTAACGACTTGTTGCAGGCCAACAACAATCTGTGAAGCAATGAGCACCGTATCATTAATTTGATCGGGCATGGCTGCATGGCCGCCCTTTCCGTGCACCCTGATGTTGATTTCGTCTCCGGATGCCATAAAAGGGCCAGGCCTGAAGCCGGCCTTGCCACTTTCGAGCTCAGGCAATACATGCAGCCCGATCATGCACGACACTGCCGGGTTTTCAAGCACACCGGCAGCTAACATCCCGAGCGCGCCTCCCGGAAGTTTTTCTTCAGCATGTTGGAAAATTAGCTTTATTGTGCCGTTGAAATGATTTTTCATTTCGAATAAAATCCGCGCTGCGGTAAGCAGCATGGCAGTATGGGCATCATGGCCACAGGCATGCATCACCCCATTGTGGGCAGAGCTGTAAGGCAAATGCGTATGTTCATTCAAAGGCAGGGCATCGATATCAGCCCGCAGCGCAATGCATTTGTCAGTAGGATTCTGCCCTTCGATCACGGCAACAATGCCATGTCCGGCAACATTTGGTGTAAATGAAATCCCGTATTCAGTGAGTTTTGCGGCAATGAATTCGGCAGTTTTCGCTTCCTGAAAGCTCAATTCGGGATACTGGTGCAGGTGCCGGCGGTTGTTCACGGTTTCCCTGAAATACCTTGCTGAGCGCTCTTTAATCCTTGGAATAACCATGGCCTTTTATGCTAGTTTCAACAAAAGTACAATAAATTCGTGCAAAATAGCCAATGTAGGCAGCGGGCAAATTCTCCTGAATCAAATTAATTGTTGTTGCGTGCCTGACAATGTTATTGCATCAAAATGTTAAGGTCGTGAAGCTACCCGAAGCAAATCAGGCCTCAAAGTGTTTGCAGCGATGTTTCAATCAGAGCCATCAGTTCAGCGTATTCGCGGGTGACGGGATATTGCGGATAATCCTGAACGACCTTATCGGGTGGCCTGAAGAAAATGCCTTTGTCGGCCTGTGCGATCATTCCCATGTCGTTGTATGAATCCCCGATTCCGATCACCTTGTACCTAAGTTGTTGAAAAGCCTCCACAACTTTTCGTTTGGGATCAGGTTGCCTGATTTTGTAACCGGTAATCATGCCCCGGCTGTCGGTTTCAAGGTTATGGCATAGCACCAGCGGCCGTCCCAGTTTTTCGATAAACGGCATGGCAAACTCCACGAAACTATCGGTAACAACGATGGCTTGCGACCTGTCGCGCACCCAGTCGAAGAAATCGCGTGCACCAGGCAACAGGTCAAGCGAGGCGATCACTTCCTGAATATATGCCAGGGTGATGCCATGCTTTTCGAGTATGTCGATACGGTAGCGCATCAGCTTGTCATAATCAGGCTCATCGCGTGTGGTAATCATCAGTGCTTCGATGCCTGTCTTTTTCGCAACATTCACCCAAATCTCGGGCGTAAACACGCCTTCCATATCAAAACAAACAATATTCATTCGGCTTTCGTTAGGGTTGTTTTTCAATTAATAAGTGCGTAACAAAAATGCTTTGAACGCAGGATAGGCTGTTTCAAGCATCTCGAACATTTCGGGTTTTTCACCAAGTCCTTTGAGGCTCTCAGGTAATTCGGGGTCGAAGCCCAGCTGCCGCTCAATTTCTTCGGGAAACTTGGCCGGGTGTGCTGTTTCCAACGAAACACACAATTGTCCCGGACAGGGGTGCTGTTTCAGAAATTCCTGCAATCCAGCCCAGCCCACAGCCCCATGAGGCTCAAGCAATAGCCTGAAGTTTTTCCAGGCCTCGGTCATGGTTTGTTGGGTCTTGGTGTCGCTGATGGAAGTGGACCACATCTCTTGCTGCATCAGCTTCATATCACAAGCTTCATGGATGCCGCCTTTTTCGTCCATCTGTCCGCCATACAAAGCCACCAAACGCGCCAGGTTGCTTGGATGCCCCACATTCATGGCACTCGAGAGACAGTTTTTCGAGGGATCAATTTTTTCGTAGCGGCCAGTCTTCAGAAATGCCGGAAACTCATCATTTCCATTTACTGCAATCACAAATTTCTGCACTGGCAAGCCCATTTTCATGGCAAGCATGCCACCCATCATATCGCCAAAATTGCCTGAAGGAACAGAGAAAACAATCTTTTCACCTTGTGCTGCCAGGCGTGAATAGGCATAGAAGTAATACACCATCTGCGGTATAAGGCGTCCGATATTGATCGAATTGGCTGATGAAAGCTGCAGCTGGCTGAGGTCAGGATCAGCAAAGGCTTGTTTTACAAGGGCCTGACAATCATCGAATTTACCATCTAATGCCAATACACGGATGTTTTTTCCAAGGGTTGTCATCTGCTTGCGTTGCCTGTTGGTAACCTCATCCTTTGGAAAAAGCACCACCACCTGAATCCTGTCGAGTCCCAAAAAAGCATGGGCGATGGCGCTGCCCGTGTCGCCCGATGTGGCTGTGAGGATGAGCAGCTTGCGGTTTTCCTGTTGCAGGTAAAAGTTCATCAAACGGCCCATCATCCTGGCGGCGAAATCCTTGAAAGAAGCGGTTGGTCCCTGATCGAGGCGCATGACATATTGCCGTTCGGTAACATGTTCGAGCGGCACGTCAAAATCATAGGCATCCTTTGTCAGATCGGCAAGTACACCCTCAGGCAACTCATCCTGCAAAAATCTGCCCATCACCGTACAGGCAATCTGATGATAAGCCATGGTGCTGAAGCCCGCAATTTCTTCAGGACTCAGCACCGGGATGTTTGCCGGCATATAGAGGCCACGATCGGGTGCCTGCCCCATCAACAGTGCCTGAGCAAAGCTGAGCGATGGGGATTGTAGGTTTGTGGAATAAAACAGCATGTTGGTGTTTATTGCAGTTTAGCTGATGATGCACCTCCGGCCGAAAACTCAGGTGAAGTGAAAAATACTTTTTTGCCTTCGAGTGTTTGCAGCGACTGATCAAGGTCGCGGATGATATCGTCGGGATGCTCACCGCCAACGCACAAGCGAATCAGGTTGTCGGGAATATTGGCCAGCTTGCGGCCTTCTTCGCCTTGCTGCGAATGTGTGCTGATGGCTGGAATGGTGGCCACGGATTTGATCCTGCCCAGGTCTGTTGCCCTGTAGATGCGCTCGAATGCGTCGAATACCTGGCGTGTAGGTTTTGCACCGCCTTTGATCCTGAACGACATCAGGTGGCCAAAGCGGTTTACCTTTTTTCCGTAGCGCGGATCGTGTTCCGAATCAACAAGGTACATGTATTTTGATGCCAGTTCGTGAAGCTCGTGTGAAGGCAGACCAAGGTAATCGACCTGTTCGATTGCCTTGTGGCTTTCGAGAAATTCAGCCACTTTCTGAGTCGAACTGCTAACGAGGTCCATGCGGGTGCGTATGGTCCGGATATCATTCAAAGCCAGAATCGCATTCATGGGCGAAATGTTTGGACCATTGTCGCGGTTTGGCAGTAATTTCAGGTATTGACAGAAATCGGCTTTCATGGCATCGTTATCGATGTTTGACACGATATTTTTGCGTGAGATGACGGCGCCGCAAATCGAAAAACCACTGGTAGCCAAAGATTTGGTAACACTTTGAACAACAATGTCAGCACCATATTCGAGCGGACGGAAAAGTGCCGGTGTGGCCACTGTTGAGTCGATGATTACCGGCAAATTGTATTTGTGGGCGAGTGCAACCACCTTTTCGAGATCGAAAAACGCCTGCGAAGGATTGCTGGGCATTTCACCATAAATGAAGCGGGTGTTTTCGTCAATTTTACTCTCCCAATCGCTGATGTCATTCGAGTTGGTCACTTTGCGCCATTCGATATTTCTTTCTTTTTCCTTTCTGATGGCAAACTGCTGGAAGGTGCCTCCGTAAACCTGGCAGGTAGCCACAAAGTTCATTTTGGCTCCCGGTCGTTTTGGGTCTTCAACCAGAAATGGATCCACGGCGCTTTGTATGGCTGCCATGCCTGATGCTGTGGCCAGACAGGAAGTTTCGAGTCCGCTTCCGTAACCTTCGAGCAGGGCCAGTACGCCTTCATAATAATACATCGAAGGGTTTGCGATGCGCGAATAGCACCAGGTTGGAATCATATATCCCAATGCGGCTTCCATCTCATCAGAATTGTGGTAGCCTTGCGAGGTTGACATATACATTGGCTCGATGAGTGAACCCTGGTTAAAATCGAGTGCTTCCTGCATGGAGTAAACACCATGTACAGCGATGGTGTCGAACCTGCATTTACGCATTTGTTCCAAATACCGGCCATGCCATTCCATTGACCGCTTTCCGGCTTCTACATAAAAATTAACGCCTTTGTTATCCATTTTTTTGGGGTTTTGTTTCAAAATTTGGCAGGGAGCGAATTTAGACAAATTTTGTCCCTACAGCCTCAATTTTTCGCTTTTTTGGCGCTTTTTGGGCTTATTTGGAATAAAACTGACTTAGGTTAATGCCGTTTTTTATTTTATTCTACGGTGCACCGTAGGATTTTCCGGCTGATTGTGTTTAACTTTAACAAATCAATGAAGCAGCAGGCCCAGGCATGAATGAACGCGAACTGATCAGTGAAATCCGGGAAGGAAACAGCCGCCAGTATCGTTTACTGGTGGCAAAATACCAGCAGATGATTTTCAGGGTGTGCAGGGGCTTCGTAGATCAAAAGGAGGACGCCGAAGACCTTGCGCAGGAAGTGTTTATCAAAGCCTATTATGCCCTTGACAGCTTCGACGGGCGGGCTGCGTTCTCTACCTGGCTCTATCGCATCGCCATCAACACCTGCCTGAACCATCAGCGTAAAGCCGGGCGCAGCAAGTTGTTTGTTTTGCTCGACAAATTATCGGCAAATGACATGCAGTCGGCAAGGACGAAATCCGATGCTTCGCCAGATGCAGGTCGCATCATGGAAGTGAACGATCATGCAACGGCAATCAAAAAGGCCCTTGCTAAACTTCCGGCAAAACAACAAACGGCTTTTGTGTTGAGCAAATATGAGGAGCTGCCACAACAGGAAATCGCCCTGATCATGGAAACAAGCGTGGGCGCGGTGGAGCAGCTGTTGCAGCGGGCAAAACAAAACCTGCGCGGTGCATTGGCTGCCTATTATCAGGAAAATTGTCAGTAAAACGTAGGAAATAGTAAACGCCACTGTCTAAACCAATAACAAAGTCACCATGAAACGAGCATCAATAAACGAAGAGTCTGCGATGGCCATTCAGGACATGATCGACCGGCAAATTGCGAATGAGCGGCAGGAAAAATCAGGGGATGAGCTATTGGAAAGGGTGATGGCTGCCATAGAACAGCAAGCAATGCCTGTTGCGCGTCCGTGGCCTGTTTACGTGAAGGTTTCGGCCATTACAGCAGGGCTTGCCGCCTCCTTAATCCTGGGTGTAGGCCTTGGAAATGCCTTAAGCAGCCTGGCAGCGCCAACCCAGCTTATACAGGTGAATGACGCCCAAATGGAATTCATGGATGTTTTAATGAACGACGAACAATAAGCAACAATGAAAAGAACCAATTTATATATCTGGACGATTGTCGTGCTGGTATTGTTAAACCTGACTACCATCGGTACGATGTATTATCATATGAGCCGAACCGATGCAGGCTCTGCCGGTGCAGCTGAGCTTGCTGTTGAAAGCTTTCGCCTGAATAACCGTTCCATCGTCGGGAACCTCGGTCTTACGGGATCGCAGGCAAACGAATGCAGGGAAATTCTCAATGATTTCCGTGAAAAAGTAAGAAACATCAACCAGTCACTGAACGAAAACAGGGCCGGACTTTTCGGTGAACTTCGAAAAGAAACACCGGATGCCGAAGCGTATTTGGGCTATTCGGCAAAAATAGGTGAGTTGCACAAAGCACTCAAAATGGAAACCGCGCAGTTTTACCTTGATCTGAAGGCCCTGTGCAACCCGGCTCAGGAAGAAAGCTTAAACCAATTGCTGGCACCACTTTTCTCAGCTGAAAAAGGCAATTTCGGACAAGGAGGAAAGCAGCACAGAAACCGCTTTGGGAGAGGACATCAATAACCACTTTTAATCATATAATTCTTATCACAATGAAAATCAAATTAATGCTAACCGCATTCGTGTTCTTCGCTGCCATGGTGGCAGTGCAGGCACAGGACAAACCAACGAAAGACGCAAGTCCAAACGCGCAGCCTGCCGTTTATATCGACAGCAACAACAATGGCATTTGCGACAATGCCGAAAACGGGACCCGCAGAAATGGCAATGGAAACGGCCAATGCCTGCGACAGGGCAGGGGACAGGGACGGGGCTTTGGCTGGCGCAATGGCCGGCAGGGAGCCAACTGTCCGCGCAAAGGCAATCAGGCTGGCAGAAATGGCCGACAGGGACGGAATTTTATCGACGAAAACAACAATGGCGTGTGTGACCGTTCAGAGCAAAATAGCAAATAGCTTTGTGCAAAATTAACGCTGAAACGCCTAATGCAATTCAGGCGTTTTTTTTATGTTTGCTGTAAAATCAGTGCCATGTCAGCCACTGCACCAAGTTTCCCCGGCCGGGCAGCAATTAAAGCAACTGGTATCATCCAGTTGTTTATCGGATTAAATGCCGTTATCGCAGGTTTCATGCTTGTCAGCACCCCCGATGGCTCATCGATGGGTATGAATGCAGCGATTTACCATTTCAGGCTTTTTCCCGATTTCCTCATTCCTGGTCTGGTCCTGATGATCATCATCGGATTTGGTCACCTCATTGCAGGAATCATGAGCCTGTCGAAATCCGTTTTCACAGGCATTGCCACCCTGTTTGTTGGTTTCGACCTGATCATATGGATCGTTGTCCAGGTAATCCTGATCGGTTTCAGCAGCTGGATGCAGCCGGCTTTCTTTCTGCTTGGACTGGCCGAGTGTGTGATGGGTGTGTTGCTTCTCAGGCAGGCTCAGAAGGGAAAAATTTCCACACATATGCAGTAAACATCAGGGTGGTGCCCGCCTGAATCAACAGCGATGTCGACACCAGCTCCATTTGCAGCAGGCCCATCAGGATCAGCAGATACTTCAGTCCGTAATAGGCCATTTTGCTGATGATGATACTCAACAGTATGGACGGGAAAATGCGCTTTGTCCGATTCAGTAAAAAGTAAAACACGAACACATTCAGCACCAGTTCAGCTGACATCAGCACCATTTTTAATAAAACAGGATGACCCGAAACCAAAAAGGAGAAAACTGGCAGTGTCAGGGCAATGAGGTAGGCGTTATTCCTGTTTGTGTGCACCATGACTAAAACCAGCATAAGTCGCATAGGCTCAATGAGGTAGAGCGGAACACTGAGCAGATGCGAAAGCGCCGGCACGAAATAAATCAATGCCAGTGCGCTGATGTCGAGCAATACGCTCACAAAATAATGTTGCTTAGTGGGTTGTATGTCGGTGGTAATCATGGGCTATTGTTGTTTACTCAGTTTGATGCTCTTTGATTCAGTTTTTCCAGTCAGGCTGAACAGGTAAGTACCATTTGGCAAGGCGCCAAGGGCGACATGGCTTGTCGAATTTGGGAGCAGCACACCACTCAGGAGTTTCCGGCCCTGAATATCCGTGCAGGTGTAAAAAACAGTTGCGGATTCTTCATTGGTCATGGTGACAAAATCACTGGCAGGATTTGGATAAAGACGCACCAGCAAAGGCTGTGAGTGCGGTGTAACTGAAGTCCCGATCTCGTGCACCTTCAACAGTTCGATGCCATTGCCAGTGCCGAGGTTTCGCGTGTATTGCTTGTTGATGGAATCGTTCCAGTGTTCGTGTACTCCCAAAGAGGCAATCAGCACACCATCATTATCCGGGTCATATACAATGCCCTCGGCCCACAGGCTTGAATCGGCTGCCTGGTGAAGGTAATCGTCGACGCCCGACCAGTTTGGACGACTTTCGGCAATGGTCGGACCATTGTATTCGGTCCGCAGAAAATCGTGGCAGACAGACTCAACTGCCACCGGGTCAAGCGACATAATGATGGATGAGCACCAATCGTTGTCGAATGGCTGCGAAACCCACTTGTCAGGCACTGCAAGCGCATCGTCACTTGGATATAAGCCATCGACAACAATGAGCAGATTTTTATTACTCAACAGGTTATGCATCATAATATCGGTTTGAACACGGTACAGGCCGTAGCCAAGCCGTACCGGGTCGTCGGCCCCATCCATGAGCCCTTTGTGCATATGCATGGCCCATTGCCTCGTAAAAGAACCGAAATGGTTTTTTGCGGCAAGGGTAATTCCACCGGTGGCATGTGCTTTCATGGTGGGGATGTTAATCAGGTAATCCATTTCGTCGAAAATGGAAAAGAGTTTATCAGTGACAGCATCGGGCATTACGGTGCCATGATCAGAGAAAAAAACCCGATCGGTGGCTGTTACAGCAACAGCTGTGCGTCCCAGGCTGATGATATCGAGTTCAGGGTGAAGCAGGTTGTTTCCCAGATAATGCACATTCGGATAGGCATCGTGCCAGAGTGTATAAAATTCCTTGTAGATGTTTCTTGCAGGGTCACCCACGTAAATCATGTTTTCAGGGACCTGGGCCTCGTTCACCAACTGCCCGATGATGGAAAGCACCACGTAAGGATTGGTTTCAGCAGCAAAATCATTGATAGCAAGGTTGTCATTTCTTCCGAGGTCAGGATAGTATTTGCCGGTGGCAAGGCCGCCATAAGCCGATGTCGCATTGATTTTGAGGAAGATTTTCTCGCCTTCGCTGTAACCAACGTTGCCATTGCCATGTTTCAGGTTAAAGTACCCGAAAATCTGATCCCAGGCACTGGCATTTGTTGAGGCCCCGGCAAGCGCAATTACCGACCTGATCACCATGCTGTCAATCACCTGAAAATTGTTATTCGCCGGTTGAAACCATGCATCGTCCGCAGGATCAATGATGCTGTTGTTGTTCGAGGTATTGGTACAGTTTTCGTTGGTGCTTCGCGGATCCCACATCCATGTTACCCGACCCGGGAGTATTCCTTTTGCTATGCCTATGGGTGCATTTGGCGTAAAATCGCTCGTCACACTGCTTGATTTTGCCGTAGCCCTTGAAGCATGCTGGCTTGTTGTGAACAGAAACAGACCCAATGCTGCAAGCAGAAAAACTCCAGCCAGGGGAAATTTCGATTTCGACAATGCCTGCCCAAACCGCTTGAATGCCAGTACATAACCACCAGTACCCAGCAGGTAAATCACGAAACCAGAAACCAGCGGCGCTGTGGCCTGCATGCATGGATACGTGGCCCTGCTTGGTTTGGGAATGACACGAACAAGGAACCAGATTGTTGCCAGTGAGGCCATGATGTAAAACACCAGCTTAGCCGGTATTTTGCGTGTTTGCAGGAACGTAATGATGCCCTGCATTTTTTTCGGTAAGTACGGAAATGGATTGTACATTGTATTTGGAATTAATCCATAAATAACTGCAGATCAATTATAAATCAAAAACCGAATCCCAGGTGCAATCCCACACTAATGTGGTAATCTTCGGGGTCGTATGCAAATTCTATGGATGGTCCAAAGTGAAAATGGTTGAATTCGAATTCATAGGATGATTCCACATGCAAGGCAAAGGCGGCGTTGGCTATCTTGCCTTCTTCGTAGGTGATCCCGGGGCTAAGGTTCAGGTTCAGCCTGTCGATGGGTTGATAGATGCCAACAAGCCCGAAAGTCTGGTGTTTGTGGGTGTCGAATATGCGTTCATAGCCAAGGCCCACACCGAACTTTGTTTTAGGAATGCTGTAGGAATAGTGCATATGCAAGCCATAGCTTACCGATTTCTCGCCGGTAAAGTAAACCACAGAATTGGCAATTCCGAATTCGTTGAGGTGCATATCCTGTTTTTCATGGTGGTGGTGATGTGTATCTGTTGCTCCTTCAGGCTGTTGACAAAATGCATGCACAGAAAGCAAAAATACTGTAGCAAGAAGCAATAGTTTTGATTTGACCATAGATATTGTATTTAAAAGCTGTTTTTTGTACGTAATATTAATTTTTCCAGCGATCAAGCTTTGGAATTCCTTTGGTGAAAAATCCTGCAAGGAAGCCGGGGAACCCCATTTCTTTCATCTTCACTTTGACGAAGGCCTGCATTTTTTCTGCGGTATCGATGCCCGGATTCATGAAATTGCCCCCGACGTAGCAATGTGAGCAGTAAATTTTGGTTCTGCTGCCATCTGCATTTGTTCCTCCTCCATTTTCATCTTTTTTCATGGGCATTCCACAACTTTGACAGTACTTATTTTCTTTCATTGTAATTGTTGTTTAGAACTAAGATAAACCAGCAATCAACGATTTGCTTCATCCTGATGCGCCAGTCAGTGGATATTTTCATCAACCCTTGCTGTATTACAAAAGTAATAGCTTAAGAGTAAATTTTCATCGTTCAGTTAATTAAAGTTGCGAGAATATATTTGAAAACGATCAGGCTGCAATCAAATTGATCCGCATCAATTATCCTACTCTTGCAGCAAGCCTTGAACTGGTGGGGAAATGACTTTGTAACCTCATGCAAAACAATCATATAGGAAATGCTTGCATCAAACCCGTAATTGCGTATTTTTGCTGCATGGAAACACAACGTCAGCAAAAGATTGGCCGGTTACTGCAACGCGACCTGAGCGAAATCATTCAGATGGAAATGAAAGCAGTGGTTGCCGGTGCCATGGTCACGGTAACCAAAGTGACCATTAGCCCCGACCTGTCGCTGGCCAAGGTCCATTTGAGCGTCTTTGCTTCAAAAGACAAAAAAGCATTGGTCGAAAAAATTGGTCAACACACACGTGAAATACGCGGACACCTTGGTAAGCGCGTGCGGCATCAGCTACGCATCATCCCTGACCTGGCTTTCTATCTGGACGATTCACTTGATTATATCGACAGAATCGAGGACCTCTTGCATGAGTAATGGTTCAAGTTTGCATTGCCCTATGCAATACTGACAAAAACTAACTTTTATTGCTGACATTTTGTAATATCCAAACTAAAAATAACGACATTTTACATTCAATATGCAGTACGATCCCATTAAACGCAGCCTGGGCAAGGTGTTCAACAACAGTCCGTTTACACGCCGATTATTCTATAATCTCCTCGATTTGCTGTTGCTCCGGGCCTGGCACATCAAAAAAGAAGTCAGGCTATGGGCTGCAACAAACACAGGCAAACGCCATATACTCGATGCCGGATCGGGATTTGGCCAGTATGTATATTTTATGGCCAAAGAGAACCGCGATGATTGGCGTATCCTCGGACTTGATGTAAAAGACGAACAAATTGCAGATTGTAACCAGTTTTTTCAACGGATAGGCTTCAACAATACCCGTTTCGAATCAGCCGACCTCACAAAGATTAACTTTTCCGATCAGTTCGATCTGGTGTTATGCGTGGATGTGATGGAACATATCGAAGAAGATGTCAAGGTGTTGACGAATTATTATAATGCTTTGAAAAACAAGGGTATGTTGCTTATTTCGACGCCTTCTGATCAGGGTGGGTCAGATGTGCATGAACATGACCATCACGCCGAAGGAGCGCAGGGATTCATTGATGAGCATGTCCGCGATGGCTATGGAATCGAAGAACTCCGCAGCAAATTGGCTAAGGCAGGCTTCTCAAAGTCCGAAATATATTACCAATATGGTAAACCTGGGAAACTGTCGTGGCGCCTTTCGATGAAATACCCGATCCTGATGCTGAATGCGTCCAAAGTGTTTTTTATTGTATTGCCCGTTTATTATCTGGTGGTATTCCCTTTGTGTCTGGTCCTCAATGCCTTCGACCTGATGGGTAAACATGAAACCGGCTCCGGACTCGTGGCAAAAGCCTGGAAATAGGCACAACATAATCGCTGGCCAAAACGGCTTTTTGTGCGTCGGATATTACCCGGGCCGAAATCATGCCGCTGAATGATTTGCTTACCTTTGCAACAATCAATGGCCGAATAGTGAATTTATCCTTTTTTATCGCCAGCCGTTACCTTGTGGCCAAAAAGAGCCACAACCTGATCAACATCATCTCCGCTATTTCGGTGGTAGGTGTGGGTGTCGGCACCTTTGCACTGATTGTTGTGCTATCGGTTTTCAATGGGTTTGAGCAGGTTATCAGCGGACTCGTTAATGAAGTAAGCCCTCATTTGCTGATCGAACCCCGGTATGGCAAAACCATCGACACCATTACTTTTCCAGCCGGCCGCATCCGCGCCATCGACGGAATTGGGGCATTGATCGAAGTGGCTGAGGAAGATGCCTTGTTTCGCTACCGCGATAAACAGCATATCGGAAGAATCAAGGGTGTTGGCAGCGGATACCGCGAGCAAAGCCATTTTGCTTCACTGATCAGCAGTGGCGACTTTATTCTGCAGCAGGACGGGTATGATTTTGCTGTTGTCGGTGCTGGTGTTGCCTGGTTTCTGGGAGTAAATGTCAAAGATCCAACCTCGCTTTTAACGGTTTATCTTCCGCGTCGTGGCAAAGCATCGGTACTAAGTTTTGAGCAAAGCTTTTCGAGCAACAGCATTCAGCCGCTGGGTGTGTTTTCGTCGCAGCAGGAGTTTGACGCACGGTATGTGCTTGTACCTGTTGAATGGGCCAGGAGCCTGCTCGGCTATACCCATGAAGTCAGCACATATGAAATATTCCTCAGCGAACCCGAAAAGCTTACAGGCATCCAAAAAGACATCATCGGCATCCTGGGCCCTGACTTTAAGGTCAAGGACAGGTTTCAGCAACAGGAAACCCTGTATCGCATCATGCGCTCCGAAAAATGGGCCATCTTCATTATCCTGACCTTTATCCTCATCATGGCCACTTTCAATGTGATAGGTTCGCTGACGATGGTCATTCTTGACAAGCGAAAAGACATTTCCGTGCTGTCGGGTCTGGGGGCTGCAAAAAGGGTGATTCAAAAGTTATTTCTCACCGAAGGTATCCTCATCTCGCTGGCAGGTGGTGTGGCCGGGTTGTTTTTGGGCGTGGTGGTCGTATTGCTGCAACAACATTTTGGCTGGCTTAAGCTGGGCGGCGATAGTGGTTCATTTATCATTGATGCCTACCCCGTTAACCTGAAACTGCTAGATGTAATCGCCGTTTTCGTAACCGTTGCTAGCATTGGATTGCTGTCATCGGCCTACACTGTCCGACAGGCACTTCGTCGCCTGCAGAGCGACAATCTTAAAAATGAATAAGCTGCATTTCGGATAGATTCATTCCATGCAACCAACACGTCTTCAGCCTTGTCATCAACTTATTGGACACGATAAAAAAATGAGATCATTCGTTGTTTCGTGCCGATTAAATTGTAACCTTTGTAGGGTTGTTTCTCATTAGAAGGTTTAACACAATACCCCAATTACGCATGAAAATTTTATACCGTTTTTCACTGATGCTTGTCTTTGCAGGCATCCTGTTTGGTTTTCAGGTGTTGCAGGCCCAACAAATCAATACCGGCCTGGCTCCCCACACAAAACTCAGCCTGCTGCAAACCGATGCCCAGGGCCTGAGTTTGTTGAACGAAATTTCAGTGATTAAACTTCAGCATGTGTATCAGGAGGATGCCGGCTACAGTCGCCTGCAAATCCCTGGTTATGTGAACAACCTGCGCTTTGGCACGCCTGAAGTGCCTGTGCGCCGTCAATTGATTGAGATTCCCTTTGGTGCCTCAGTCAGCGTTAAGGTGCTCGATTACACAGTAAAAGAATATGCCTTGAATGAACTTGGTTTTATCGATCAGCTTTATCCATCGCAACCTCCAAGAAGCAAATCACAGGATGAATTTGTTCTGGTGAAAGACGCCAAAGCATACGCACAAAACAGTTACCCCGAAAGTGATCTCGTCAGCGTTGACCTGCTTGGTATGATGAGAAGCACCAATATTGCCAGGGTAAACGTATCGCCAGTGCAGTATAATCCGGCAACAAACACCATCAGGGTGTATGAAAACCTCACATTCAGGCTCGACTATGCCCATGCGGACCAATCAAAAACAGCTTCGCTGAAAAAAGCCTTCTATTCACCTTATTTCAATGCTGTTTCACGTCCCCTCATGAATCGGTTGACGCTCACCGAACGTGAAAACTTCACACATTATCCGGTAAGTTATGTGCTGGTCAGCGACCGCATGTTCGAAGCACAACTGCAGGATTTTATCGCTTGGAAAACAAAAAAGGGCTTTAAAATCATCGAAGCTTACACCGACATGCCCGAAGTCGGCAACACTACAGCAAGCATCAAAACCTATTTGCAGGGATTATACGATGCAGGCGACGAAACCAATCCGGCTCCTTCGTTTGTTTTGTTTGTAGGCGATATTGAACAGGTGCCCGCCTGGAACAATGGAAATGGGGTTACCGACCGCAACTATGTGGAATTTACCGGCGACCTGTTTCCCGAAATTTTCTACGGACGTTTTTCGGCCCAGAATGCGGCTCAGCTGCAATCGATCATCGACAAAACCCTGCAGTATGAAGAATTCACCATGCCCGACCCTTCTTACCTCAACGAAGTTGTGCTTGTTGCAGGGATGGACGGTTCATTTGGAGCCGATTGGGGCAATGGCCAGTTGAACTATGGTGCAATAAACTATTTCAATGAAGAACATGGCATTACAGCATGGGAGTATCCATATCCGGGTTCGGGTGCTGCTGCTGCAGAAATCAGACAGCGTGTGAGCGACGGAGTCACTTTTTCAAACTATTCGGCTCACTGCAGCCCCGATGGCTGGGGAGATCCCTCGTTTAGTATCAGCCACATTCCTGCCCTTCAAAATCAGGATAAATATGGCTTCATGCTCAGCAACTGTTGTTCATCAAGCGAATATCAGCTCACCGAATGCTTCGCAGAAGCCATCGTGAGGGCCGTGGGAAAAGGTGTTGTAGGCCACGCAGGCGGATCAAACAGCACCTATTGGGACGAAGATTATTATTTTGCTGTTGGCGTTGGTGCCATCACCGAAATTCCACCCTCATTTGAAGAAACCAGCGCCGGAGCTTTCGACGGCCTTTTCCATACCCATGGCGAAGCGTTTTCTGAATGGTATACAACCCAGGATCAGGTTATTTTCGCAGGAAACCTGGCTGTTACCGAAGGATCTCCAGGCTCAGCACCTTACTACTGGGATATTTACAACCTGATTGGCGACCCTTCGCTCATGGTGTATTTTTCTGTACCCCCTGTGATGGAAGTCAGCCACACCCCATTTTTGCCCCTTGGTGCTCCCAGCATCGATGTGAACGCCGTTCCATATGCATATGTCGGGTTTTCCGTTGATGGCATTTTGTATGGTGCCGGCATTGCTGACGAAAATGGTTTGGCCACAGTCCAGCTCGATCCTATTGCAAGCCCCGGCATTGCTGACCTCGTCGTTACCGCACAGAATTATCAGCCATACACAGGAACCGTCATCGTGAATGCGCCCGATGGTCCTTATGTGATATATAACAGCAACCAGATCAACGATGAAGACGGTAATGGTCAGGCTGACTATGGCGAAAACATCCTGATGGGCATGACCCTCGAAAATGTGGGTAATGGTGATGCAAACAATGTTACCGCCACCCTGACCAGCGACAGTCCTTACGTGACCATCACCGACGATAACAATGGTTTTGGTAACATCGCCGGCGGCGAACTTTCGAATGTTGAGGACGCCTTTGCATTTGGTGTACACAACAATGTGCCTGATAAACAAGCGATCAAATTCAATGTGGTTGCGCAAAGCGAGGGCAGGGATTTGTGGAGTAGCTTCTTCACCATTCAGGCCCATGCTCCGGCGGTGGGCATTGCTTCAGTGGAAGTGGACGATGAAGGGGGCAATGGAAAACTTGATCCGGGCGAAAATGCCAACCTAAACATCACCATGGAAAACACCGGTTCGGCCGACCTGCTTCAGATGGTTTCGGCCCTCGTGAGCACCAACGCCGATGTGATTGTAAATACTGACCCGATGGCTACGGAAATTTTCGGGAGCGGCAACACCATCACCCTGCAGTTTGCCATCACCGTATCGGGTGAAATTGTGGATGGGAGCACCGTGATTTTTGAAATGCATACCATTGGTAACCATGAGTTTTCGGCCACCAACACCTTCAACCTGACTGTGGGTCAGATCCCGGTCCTGATCCTGAACCTGGCCAACGGCCCATCGGAGACAAGCATGCAGTCATGTTTGAACACGCTCAACGTTGGCAGTGAAGCCATCAGTGCCATTCCAACAGAATTGAACCTGTATAAAAGTATATTTGTTTGCCTGGGCATTTATCCCGACAACCATGTGCTGACGCCTGCTGAAGGCCAAAAACTTGCTGATTACCTCGACCAGGGAGGTCGGGTGTATATGGAAGGTGGTGATACATGGGCTTATGATGCAGTTACTCCGGTCCATTCTTATTTCAATATTTCAGGTGTTGCTGACGGTTCGGGCGATCTGAACACACTTATGGGATCTGATGGCTCTATCGCACAGGGCATGCAGTTTGTATACAATGGACGTAACAGTTATATCGACCAGGTAAATGCCAGCGGCCAAGGTGTGATGATGTTCAGAAACAATACGCCTGACTATGGTGCCGCAGTTTCCACCCTGACCGACACTTACCGCGCCATTGGTGCGTCGTTCGAATTTGCAGGACTTGAAGACGAGGGCGATAACACAAAAGACGAACTGATGGCACGCTTCCTGTCTTTCTTCCAGATACCATTTGTATGGACAGGCGACCAGGAATTGGCTATGTCTGACGGTGCCGATATGCAACTTTATCCGAATCCGGCCAACGCACAGGTCAACATCAGTTTCAACCTTGACAAAGCTGCCCGGGTGAGCCTGAATGTTTACAATACTGTGGGTCAAAAAGTCGGGACGTTTGCCAGCCACATTTCTGCCACTGAAGGCGTTCAGCGTCAGGGCTTTGATGCCTCATGGCTTGGCGAGGGTATCTGGTTTGTCGCACTCGAATCAGACAACTTCAGGCTGGTGAAACGCCTGGTCATTGTGAAATAGTATACATCAATCAATTTGTTGATTTTAACCAATAAATAGTATGAAAAGATTAATCGCATTAACAATATTACTGGCCCTCACCTTAGGAAGCATCCGCGCTGACGAATGGAAAAGCCTGGGTAGCAGCCAACCGGTAGCTGCAAAAATCACCCTGCTTGAAACAAGCGACAACCAAAGCACTGTGCAGTTTTCACTCGAAGGATTCTGGCTGAAATCGGTCTTGCTCAACAACGACGAACGCGCTTATACTGTCAGTGTCGGCGGAGCAAGTCCGCTGCTTATTGCAGGAGCACCTGATTTGTCGAAACTAACGGCTTCGTTGCAGATTCCCGATCTGGCCAATATGGAAATTGAAGTAAGTGCTTCGGCTTATGTTGATTTTGAAAACATCTACATTGCCCCTTCGAAAGGAAACCTGTTGCGCAACGTTAATCCACAGGATGTGCCATTCACCTTTGGTGAGGCATACGGCAAGAACGCTTTTTATCCTGCCCAGATTGCAGCACTTCGCAACCCTTACATCATCCGTGAACTGCGCGGACAGACCGTGGTTGTAACGCCATTTCAGTATAATCCGGTCAGTCATGTACTCAGGGTGTATACCAGTATTGAGGTTGAGGTACGCAAAACCACCGGCAACGCGATCAACACTTTGTCAGTGAAACCATTGGTAAAGTTAAGAGGCAATGAATTTGATGCCATTTACAAACGGCAGTTTCTCAATTATCAGTCAAATACCGACCGCTATGTACCTGTTGTTGACCGCGGAAATATGCTGATCATTACCTATGCGGCATTTATTGATGCATTGCAGCCTTTTGTTGAATGGAAAACCAAGTCAGGCATTGAAGTTGAAGTGGTTGATGTTGCCAGCATCGGCAACAGCGCTGCCATCAAGCAGTATGTCACCAATTATTATAACGAACACGGCCTCACTTTCCTTTTACTTGTTGGTGATGCTGAACAGGTGCCTCCGGGATATTCTTCGGGTGATTCTGACAATGTTTACGCTTATGTTGTTGGCACAGACCATTATCCTGATTTATTTGTTGGCCGCTTTTCTGCTGCAAACCTGGGTGAATTGCAGACCCAGATTGACAGAAGCCTTTCGTACGAACAAACACCTTACACCAGTGTCGACTGGTTTAGCAAAGCCATTGGTATTGGCTCAGATCAGGGACCCGGCGACAACAATGAAATGGACTTTGAGCACATCAGGGGAATTGGGGCAACACTGCTCGATTTCACCTACACCTATACACATGAGCTTTTTGACGGCTCACAGGGCGGAAACGACCAAAATGGAAACCCGACACCAGCAATGGTGAGCGCTGCCTTAAATGCAGGCGCTGGCATCATCAACTACACCGGCCATGGTAGCCAGGGCTCCTGGGGGACGACGGGTTTTTCGTCAAGTGACGTAGATCAGCTTACCAACGACAATATGCTGCCGTTTATCTTCAGTGTGGCCTGTGTGAATGGCGATTTCGTTGGAACCACCTGTTTTGGCGAAACCTGGCTGAGGGCAACACACAACGGACAACCTACAGGTGCCATAGGTATTATGGCTTCAACCATCAACCAAAGCTGGAACCCGCCAATGGCCGGACAGGATGAAATGGACCTGATTCTGACTGAAGCCTACGCTGACAATATCCGCCATACCATGGGCGGCATTGCCATGAACGGCTGCATGAAAATGAATGATACCTATGGTGCCGGCGGCGATGAAATGACCGATACCTGGCTGCTGTTTGGCGACCCTTCGATCATGCTGCGCACCGCAAGCCCCGAAGCACTCACTGTTACACACAACCCGAGTATTTTCATTGGTGTGGGCGATTTTGCCATTAACTGCCCTGTTGATGGCGCTTTTGCAGCCTTATCGATCAACGGTGAGTTGCTTGGAGCGGCTGAAGTTCAGGATGGTGTTGCTACCATCGTGTTCGACCCCATTCAAAGCCCGGGCACGGCCACACTGGTTGTTACTGCATTTAATTTTATTCCATATACAGCCGATATCGAAGTTATTCCGAACGAAGGTCCCTTTGTTTCCTGCACCGGTTTTACCATGCTCGACGCCAATGGCAACGGACAAGCCGATTACGGAGAAGACATTCAGCTTAGCCTGATGATGAGTAACGTTGGAAATGATGACGCTACCGGCGTGAATGTGCTTATTAGCACCAACAGCCCTTATGCAATAATCACTGATGCCAACGAAGCATACGGTACAATCCTTGCCAATGAAAGCGTGACGATTGACAATGGTTTTGCATTGTCAGTGGCCAACAATACACCCGACAACACATTGATTACCATTGCTGTGACAGCACAGGACGACCAGCAAAGGGCCGTCTGGAATTCTCAGATCAGCTTCAGGGCCTATGCACCGATCATGGCAATAACACAATTTATTGTTGATGATGTAAATGGAAACAACAATGGAAAGCTCGATCCGGGTGAAACCGTGAACCTGATTGTCGGTATGATCAATAACGGGGGCGCGGCTGCAACCAACGCATCTACCATGCTCAGTTCGCCGAGTGCGAATATCGATATTGCAGGCGATCCGTTGAATGACTTAGAAATCCTTCCGGGAATTGAATATTCCTATTCATTTGTAGTAACGGCATCTCCTGACACCCCTCAGGGTGAGATCACACTGTTTGACCTGGTGACAACTGCTGACCTGGATTTCAGTGCCACTGAGAGCTTCAGCCTGATTGTGGGACAGGTGCCCGTGCTGGTGATTGATCTTGCAGGAGGAACAAGCGGTGAGGCCATGCAGCATTGCATTTCTGAACTGAATGTTGGCATGGACATGCTGTCGGCTTTCCCTGAAAATCTTTCCCTGTACAGTTCTGTTTTCGTGAACCTTGGTATTTATCCTGACAATGCAATTTTGTCAGCAGAACTTGGGCAGGCCTTGGCCGGTTACCTTGATCAGGGAGGAAAATTATATTTGGAAGGCGGTGACACCTGGGCGTATGACCAGCCAACAGCCGTTCACCCATATTTTGGTATCTCAGGTACTGCCGACGGATCTGGAGACCTGGGTACAATTAATGGCCTTGCCGGAACATTTGCCGAAGGGTTTAGCTTCACTTATTCAGGCACCAACAGTTATATCGACCAGTTGAGCACTAACGGAACAACAGCTTATGCCATTCTTCAAAATCAAAATCCATCCTACGTTACCGCTATTGCCAATGCAGCCGAAGGCTACAAAACCATAGGTGCTTCCTGTATGTTCTCGGGCTTAACCGGTGCTGAAGAAGCAGATCAGACGGCCTTTATGGCACAAATGCTCGGTTTCTTTGGTATACCCTATGTTTGGACTGGTGTTGATGAAAATCCAGGCTTAACAGGTCAATGGGTAGTTTATCCTAATCCAATGACTGACAAGGCTACCTTTACATTAACCACAACGGAACATTGCAGGGTGAGCATTACATTGTACAACCTTTCCGGGCAGGAAGTCGCCACTGTTGCCGATCAGGATGTGCCAGCCGGAACACACAATTTCGAATGGACCAGCGCAGCCTCAGGTGCATTGGTAAACGGTGTTTACTTTGGGAAATTAACAATTAATAACACAACGACTACAACAAAGCTTATCAAAATGTAGTTTATCAGGGGAAGAGGCCGGAAAGCCGCACCTCTTCCCCGACTTAATGTGTTCATGGTTTATTTGCTGTCTGAAACCAGGAGGCGGGAAAAAATAAAAACAAACAACTTAAATCGTTAACTAATCATGAAAAAAATTTCTTCTTTGTTTGTTGTCCTGCTCTTTCTCGCAGGCATGCATGTTGTCAACGCACAACAATCGGTTACTGCGCCGCAGGGAAACCATAAAACGGTAACCGAAAAACACGAAAAGCCTGTTGAGGCAATTACTCAGCCTGTTGTTACCAAAGGGAAGAGCGAGGTGAAACAAACTCAAAAACCGCAAAGCACAACAGCAGCACCGGTGCATAACACCAAAGTTTCACCCACGGCTAAAACAGGGGAACAACAGGTGATCACCAAATCAGGACAGACAGTTGCCGGTCAAGCTGAGGCAGCACAACCAAAATCGTCGGCCATTGATTATATGAAAAAGGAAGTTTATCCTGTTATGCGAACAGAAAGGCTGAAGATGGAAAAAGCACTGAGTGCCGATGATAAAGCCAAATTGGTAAATCTGCGTCAGGCCTATAAGGAAGCCCGCGGATCAAGTGAGCTGATTTCTGAAGCAGATTTCAGCAGCCATGCTACAATGGACAAGGATCAGGCAGCTAAAATCGGTGATATCCGCCGTCAGGTGATGACCATTGGCTCAAACTATTCACAGCAGCTAAACGAAGCCATGACTGTGATCAACGGCAAGAAAAACGAGTGGAAGAGTGGATTGGAGAAAGCCAGCGGCGTTCCTGCAAAAACCGAAGCCCCTGTCAATACCAAAGGAAAACCGGGTGTGGCTTCAGAAAGAAACCCCATCGATGTGGTGTCGAATCCGTTTATTTTCCTGCTATGGGATGCTGAACTCCCGGCAACTGTGAAGAAAAGCAGGTAGTTTCTGGAAAAACCTATTTCAAGGCTGGCGCTCTTCGTTGAGTTGCCAGCCTTTTTCTGTTAAAACAATACATGCCAGACAACGCCTTTCTGATGCCAGGTCTGCTTCAATGACCATATCAGCAACTTCAACCCATTGTTTTGTGCGGGGCTTTTCATTGACCATATGTCTGATCATCACGAACAGACCCGGGTGTACTTCTGACCGCAAACTTCCAGATTCACAAACAATAACGCTTTTATAATCCACTAACTGAAAGAAAGCAGACATGGCTTCTTCGAGGTGATCATCTTTCACCCGAACGTAAAATACACGTGTAGCACCGGCGAGCAACATCTTTGAGGTGTCTTTACTGCCCGACCTGTCAAACTCTTCAGTAATCACAAAATTCCCTTCCATAGGCGCGTTTTTAGCGCCATGATACGCGGATTCGGACGGATAAATGCTGCTCACTTTCAAGCCAATAATGGCATGTTTGTCAGCATTGCGTCTTATGACTGATGTGGCCAGGGTAGTCTTGCCAATGTTACGGCCGGTTCCGGCAATCAAGAGAAGATTGGGCAGGTGAAGCATAAGTAAATGCAGTGTTGATAGCGCTTACAAAGATATACTTTTGCCGCTTCATGCTGTGTGCAAATAGTGCCGACAGGATACGGCCGCCATCAGTGCGTTATTCCCGCCTGTTTTATTGCTATTTTTGTGCGTATTAACGATGACACAACCCTATGAAACCCGGAAACAGCCTTTTTTTTGTGATAATCCTGTTGTTATTGGCAGCATGCACAGAAACGGAAACACACATACCGCAGCAGCGCAAACCCGTCGACGAAATGTTTGCACAAAGGGCTTACCCTGCAGGTGAAATCCCGTTTGCTTCATACGAGGCTGCTGTTAAGCAGGCACATGTGTTCAGGGAAGCGGATGAAAACAAAACACGTACGGCATGGCAATTCGCGGGCCCGGAAAACATTGGCGGCCGGTTAACGTCGCTGGCGATCCATCCCGACAGTCCAGAAACCATTTATGCCGGTGCTGCTTCTGGAGGTGTTTTCAAAAGCAACAACAATGGCCTCAATTGGACTCCTGTTTTTGATGAGGCGCACATCCTGTCGGTAGGCGATATCGCCATCGCTCCCTCAAACGCCGAAACAGTGTATGTAGGAACCGGTGAGGCCAATGCCGGAGGCGGATCACTGGCTTATGACGGTTATGGCGTGTATAAATCAATTGATGGGGGTGATTCATGGCAGCATATGGGCCTCACACAAAGTGGCAGCATTGGCCGTGTTGCTGTGCACCCTCAGGACCCGGATGTCGTTTTCGTTGCAGCAATGGGAAGGCTATTTGCCAACAACACGCAGCGGGGTGTTTTCCGAAGCGTTGATGGGGGCCTTAACTGGCAAAATGTGCTCTATGTCAACGATTCAACAGGTGCCGTGGATGTACTCATCGATCCCCAGCAACCCAATATTGTGTATGCTGCCACCTGGGAAAGGGTGCGCCGTCCCGACAGAAGGAGTTATGGTGGACCCGGATGTGGCATCTACAAAAGCACCAATGGCGGTGACACCTGGCTTGAACTTCAGAATGGATTGCCCTCGGGGACCAACATTGGCCGTATTGGTCTCGATATCTGCCAGTCTTCACCAAATAAACTGTATGCTATTTATGCCGATCAAACAGGCTATTTTACCGGCTTGTTCAAGACCACAAATGGGGGTACTTCATGGACGCAAACAAACGATGCCAGCCTTGGAGGTATATATTCCTCCTATGGATGGTGGTTCGGACGCGTTGTTGCAGATCCTGTGAATGCAAACATAGCCTATGCCCTTGGCCTTGATGTGTTTAAAACAACAGATGGCGGAACAAACTGGTCCATGATTTCTTCCAATGTGCATGTCGATCAGCATGATATGGTTATTCTTCCGTCGAACAACAACAAGCTTTACCTGGGTAACGATGCCGGACTTTATACCTCGCAAAATGCCGGAACCACATGGTCTCATAACAACTACCTGCCAATCACCCAGTTTTATACCTGTGATGTGGATGAGCAGTTGCCAAATCGCCTCTACGGAGGTGCCCAGGATTTGGGAACATTGCGTACAACCACCGGGCAATTTGGCGATTGGTACACCATTTATGGCGGTGATGGTTTCAGGGTGCTCGTTGATCCGACCGATAACGATTACATCTATGCTGAATACCAATATGGCGGATTTGCCCGAAGTACCAATGGAGGAGCAGGGTTTTCTTCGGCAGTAAATGGCATCGACAATATGGACCGCCTGAACTGGCATACGCCGGTTGTCTTTAACCCACTTAACCCGAAAAGCCTGTATCTGGGTGCAAACCGCTTGTACAAAACCACTCAGCGGGCAATCTATTGGCAGGCCATAAGTGATGACCTGAGCAGTGGTCCCGGCAATGGTAATCTGGTGTATGGAACGATTACCTGCATCGAGGTGAGCAGGGCCGATACAAACGTGATCTATTGCGGAACCGACGACGGCCATGTATGGGTGACAAAGACCAATGGAAATGAGTGGATGGAGATCACGGCAGGACTGCCCGATCGCTGGGTGACAAGCCTGAGCAGTGCAGCAGATGATCCTGCGACTGTTTATGTCAGCCTTTCGGGTTATCGCTACAACAGCTATATCCCACACATATTAAAATCAATCGATTATGGCCAGACCTGGACGGATGTCAGTGCCACATTGCCTGAGGTCCCGGTGAACAAGGTGCTTGTCGATCCGCAATATGCTGACTACCTGTATGCAGCCACTGATTTTGGTATGTACTTTTCACTGAATGGTGGTGAACAGTGGCAATTGATGGGCGATGGCCTGCCCAATGTGCCTGTTTGTGACTTCAGGTTGTACAATACAGATCGTCAACTCATTGCAGCAACTTATGGAAGGTCAATGTACCGCATCGACCTTGATGAACTCGTGGGTAACACGGAATTGACCATGAAGCCCAAACCGGACTTCATTGCCTGGCCAAATCCGGTTAGGGATCAGCTATCGGTACAATGCAAGTCAAAAGAAATGCATGGCAGCATCTGCCTGTATGATGCACAGGGCAAGCTGGTGACTTCATGGTTGATTTCGCCTGAGGTAAGTGGAAGTGTTATTCATTGGAGTCCGGGACCTGAAAACAAAGCGGGGATGTATACCATCAGTTTGGAACAAAAGGGTAAACCCAAACAGAGCAACAGGATCATATTACTCAGGTAAACTGCCTGACTTGCCCTTGCTGATCATATTGGTAATCAAGACAAACTCGTTTAAACCAAGCTGTTCGGCGCGCTTGTTGAATATTTCGAGGCCGATAATGTTGTCATTCAGCATATCGCGCAATCCGTTCCGGAGGGTCTTTCGCCTTTGGTTAAAGGCCTTTTTGACTACCTGTTGAAAGAGCATTTCGTCACAACCCAGGGTCTCCCGCATATTACGGCGAAGCCTGATCACAGCTGATTTCACTTTTGGTGGCGGAAAAAACACCTGTTCATTGACTGTAAAGCAATATTCGATCTCATAAAATGCCTGCAGCAGCACACTCAGTATTCCGTAGGTTTTATTGCCCGGCGGCGATGCAAGCCGCTCAGCCACCTCTTTCTGAATCATGCAAACGACCTCTTTGACCTTGTTGCGCTGCTCAAGGATACGGAAGAAAATCTGACTGCCTATGTTGTAAGGGAAATTACCAATGACTGACATCTCCGGAAAAAACACCAGTTCTTCGCTGACTTTCAGGAAATCAGCTTCCAAAATGCGCCCTTCCAGTTGCGGAAACCTAGTTTTCAGGTATTCAACCGATTCGGTGTCCACTTCAATCAGGTGTAGGTTGTCAGGGAACTGTTCGCTGAGGAAAGCGGTGAGCACACCGGTTCCGGGGCCGATTTCAAGCAAATACTGATGATCCCCCTGAAGCTGGGCAACAATTTTCCGGGCAATATTCTGATCCGTTAAGAAATGCTGTCCAAGGTGTTTTTTTGGTCGTACCATCACAGTTTGTCTCCCCTCAGCAGGCGGAATTTGCGTCGCGCTTCGGCAACGTAAATACTGGCCGGATAATGTGTAAATAAATATTCGTAGAGTGTTTGTGCCTCAGTTTCATTCTTTAAAACGTCTTCGTTCAGCTGTGCCCGTTTATAAAGCGCGTCGTCGGCCAGATAACCTTCGGGATACCGTTGAACAAGCTGCTCCAACAGGCTGTCGCAAGTCTGAAAATCACCCTGTTGCTGAAATATGCTTGCCTGCTCCATGAGGATATGGTCACCAATTCCGGCTGCTTTTTTTGTATTGGATAGAGAATCGAGCAGATGAAGCGCAAGCTTGTCGTTTTGCTGAAACACAAGCAACGAAGCATGCGCGAAGACCTTCAGGCTGGCGCCTGTAGTATCCTCAAACAAATTATCGCGTATTAGCAATGAAAGTGCCATGGCATCGTTGGCAATGAGTTTTGAGGTCGCTGATTTAAGGATGTCGAGCGAAGCCTGTGCCCAGCTGAATTCACCGATAAAAAACCGCAACCTTGCATTCCTGAACCTTGCTTCATGTGCCAATGGGGCATCCTTCAGCGATTTTTCAACCTGACTGTACAACAAGGTCGCTTCCCAGACGTTATTGTCAAACAACAGAATGTCAGCCTGTTGCATCTTAATCTGTGCCAGTTCCACATCGTTCAATGGCAGGTTTAAAAGCTTTTCAATCAGGGTCAGTGCATCTTGTATCTGTCCGAGTTTGAAGGCAAGTAGCTGTGTTTGTGTGAGCATCACATCCATTGTCTCTCTGTTGAAGCCAATGATGTCAACAGCCTTGTTGATGTCAGTATTGAGTTTGGCATATTCCGCTCGTTCCGACACTGCTGTTTGTTGCGCAATCAAATACCTTGCCTTGAGTTGGCCGGTGAGTCCGCCTGCATAAAACATGCCGTTTGGGCCTTTTTTAACCAGGTAGTTGTATCCATCCAGGGCGATATCGTATTCACTGTTCGAAAGGCAGATTTCTGCCAGTTCCAATACTTCATTGTCTCGGTCGCCAAGCCTGCGGTCAATGGCCTGCAACTGCCGCATGGCCAGCTCAAAATCCTTCTGCTGAAGTGCAAACCACACCAATAGTTCGCCATAAATTTCATTTGATGGATTGGCCTGTGCCCGGCTAAGTATTTTGGTTCTGAAAAGATCGGCCAGACCACCTTCAATGTCGACCATCAGCAGGTTCTGAACCCGGCTTTTTACAAGCACCAGCTGAATGGGAGTATTGATGGCATAATCGAGGTATTTGTCGAACATCTCGTCGTAGTTTCCCAAAAGCTGGTAAATTGTGGCCATCTCCATGAGGTAGGCATTCTCCGCGCCAGGTTCGTGCGATGCTTTTTCATACACCTTCATGGCATAATCGAATAAGGACCTGTTTCTGAAGGCATTGGCGGTCATTAATACCCGGTTTTGGTCTTTCGGCAAGGCATCAATCACTGCGTTAAACGTTTTCTCAGCCTTGCGGCTATCACCACTTAACTGATACACGTATCCAAGGTCGATATCAGTTTGAAAATCGGCCTGATTTTTCCTTGCATATTGCTTAATGGTTTTCTCGGCGGTGGCGTAATCACGCAATTCGAACAGGCAGTTGAGGTAATACTGGTAATAATATTGGAGTGGATAATCCTGGTATAACTGCCGGTAATACTCAGCAGCTTTGCCCCATTCCTGCCGCTGATAAAACTGACCGGCAATCTGCTCATCGGCAACCCGCTTCTGTTGACTTTCCGATAGTTGTGATTGCCTGATCTGCTGGGCAAATGATGGCTGTAAGAACAGCATGAACATTGCCAGCACTGTCACTGCAGTTCGTGTCAACAACCAGATTTCCGTGTTTCTTATCATGTTTTGGTGCACCATGGTTTAAAACCAACCCACGCAAAAGTAATTATTTTTTATGGCTGGCTTTTTCCAGGGTTTCAAGCAGCAGTTTCTGTGCATTTAAACGGGCTGTAAGGTATTCAGCTGTCTGAATCGCATTTTCCGCAGCACGCTTTTCGTTTTGCAGGTAAAGGTTAAAGGTTTCCTGGTCGAGGATGCTGTTTCGCAAATCGGCTTCGAGCTCAGCCAACTGTCGGGCTGAAATGGCCAGGCTATCACGTGCAGCGGCATACTCATTGATGAATTGTGTCACTGCATGACGTGCGGTCTGCAATGCGGTTAACACCAAAGTATCTTCCTTGAAATCTCCCGAATTGCTATACATCCCGATCTTACCCTGCAAGGAACTCAAGCCAGCTGAATCTTCTGCATCGAGCTGTTTGATAGCGCTTTGCAGCTGTTCATTGAGCAGTTTAATCAGTTGATGACTTTCGGCCTGCTTGGGTTGCGGCCTGTTGCAGGAAACAACCAACACAAGCAATAAAAGAGGCAGACCTGTGAAAAGTCCTTTAGTCAATGACATCAAAACCGGTGTATGCCTGCAAGGCTTTGGGAATGTTGATTCCATGTGCAGTCTGGTTATTTTCGAGCAGGGCAGCCAGAATTCTGGGCAAGGCCAGGGCGCTGCCATTCAATGTGTGCGCAGTCTGGATATTTCCTGCTTTATCTTTGATTCTTAATTTCATGCGGTTTGCCTGAAACCCTTCAAAATTGGAAACTGAACTCACTTCGAGCCAAAGTTGTTGAGCCGCAGAGAAAACTTCAAAATCGTAGGTCAGGGCAGAGGTAAAGCTCATGTCACCTCCACAGAGTTTAACCGTTCTGAATGGCAGTTCGAGCTTGCGCAACAAGCCGGTAACATGCTCACGCATCTGCTCAAGCACAGCATAGGATGAATTGGGATGCGCCACCTGCACAATTTCGACCTTGTCGAACTGGTGCAGCCTGTTGAGTCCGCGCACATGCTTGCCCCATGAGCCGGCTTCCCTGCGGAAACAGTTTGAATAAGCGGCAGTTTTCACCGGTAGTTTTTCTTCGGCCAGGATCACATCGCGGAACATATTGGTAACCGGAACTTCGGCCGTAGGAATAAGGTAAAGGCTATCCAGTCCGCAGGCATACATCTGGCCTTCCTTATCGGGGAGCTGACCTGTTCCGTAAGCTGAAGCTTCATTAACGAGCAGCGGAGGCTGCACCTCACGGTAACCGGCAGCAATGGCTTCATCGAGGAAAAAGTTGATCAGTGCACGTTGAATCCGGGCGCCTTTTCCGGTGTAAAACGGGAAACCGGCACCAGTGACTTTGTTGCCAAGATCGAAATCGATGAGGTCGTAACGGGTAATCAGGTCCCAATGTGGCACTGCTTCGGCATATAGCGCAGGTATTACGCCTTCTTCGTGCACAATGAGGTTGTCGGCCGGAGTGCGTCCCCTGGGCACGGATGTGTGCGGCAGATTGGGTATTTCGACAAGCTTGTTCTGCAGGCTTGATTTAAGTTCTTCGAGCTGACCGGCAAGTTGTTTTGCCTGTTCTTTCAGGTCCGCATTGCGGGCTTTGAGCGAATCGGCTTCTGCAGCCTTGCCTGATTTAAACAACAATCCGATTTCGCGGGCAAGGGCATTGGTTTCAGCAAGCATATCGTCGTGGTCTTTTTGGGTCACACGGCGGCTTTCGTCGAGCTGAAGCACTTCCTCAATAAGGGCGTGGTTACTGAAGTTTTTTATCGATAGACGGTCCAGAACTTCTTGCTTGTTGTCCCGGATAAACTGTACCGTTAACATAAGGATATGATTTTTTGCAAAAATAGTATAATTCGGTCTTGCTGGCCCGTAAAGGCGCTGAAACAGGGCAATAAAAAAGCCCGGATGATGACAACCGGGCTTTCAATATGCTTGCTGAAGCAGTTTAGTTTACTTCTTCGTTTGTGATCGGAACAATGGAGATATAAGACCTATCGTCTTTTTTCTTCCTGAATTCAACGATGCCATCAACAGTGGCGAAAATGGTGTGGTCTTTTCCCATACCAACGTTGTCGCCGGGATGATGAGAGGTGCCACGTTGACGAATGATAATGTTACCGGCTTTGGCAAATTGTCCGCCATAAATTTTAACACCCAGTCGTTTGCTTTCTGATTCGCGACCGTTGTTTGAACTTCCTACTCCTTTTTTATGGGCCATGGTATGTCTTTTTTGTCGGTTTCTACTGTTTGATGCTTTCTACAACAACCTTGCTCAGGTATTGGCGATGACCATTCATTTTCTGGTATCCTTTTCTTCTTTTTTTCTTGAAGACCAATACTTTATCACCTTTCATATGTTCAACAATCTTCACGTCGACATTGGCGCCGGTCAAGGTAGGACTGCCTACTTTCACTTTTCCATCATTGTCAATCATCAATACTTTGTCGAAAGAAACGGTGCTTCCTTCTTCTCCAGCCAAACGGTGAACAAAGATCTGCTGACCTTGCTTTACCTTAAACTGCTGTCCTGCTATGTCAACTATTGCGTACATCTCTTTTTTTGAAATTGCTGTTATAGGTCATAAAAATCGAACGGCAAAAGTACAAATAAAAATTAAACTACAAACCTTTAACACATATTTTTTTCAAACCGCTGAATTTTCGATGCCAACACGTTTCACTTTTCCTTTCCTGTTTACCAGAATCACCCCGCCGATGATCATGCTCACCCACAGAAAATACAGGGGATCAAAATGTTCACCATCAATCACGCCCCAAAGCAAGGCCACAATAGGAATCATATAGGTAACCGTCGAGGCAAAAACAGCACTGGTCATTTTAATTAGTTTGTTGAAAGCAATCATGGCCAGACCGGTTCCAACAACAGCAAGGATGGCGATAAAACCAAGTCCTTTGAATGCGGCCGGATCGTTGTTCAATTGTGTCACGATGGGCGTAAACCCAAACAGTATGATAAGTGCCGGCATGCCTGCAATAAAAAAGGTGATGGCGGTAATGGTAATGGCATCAATATGGCTCAGCCTTGCCTTGATCAGGTTGACGTTGAATGCGTAGAAAATGGTTGCCAGTATCACATACGATGCGTATTGAATGTTAAAATTGAAGGCTTGCCCACCGCTAACCCTCAACAAACCAAGTGCACCGGAAAGGGCAATAAACACGCCGGCAACATTAAACCAGCGTACTTTGAGCTTAAACAGAAAATAGCCCAGTATCACTGTAAATAAGGGAGTAAGTGAATTAAGCATACCTGCGGTGGCACTGTCAATGCCTGTTTGCGCCTTGGCAAACAGAAATGCAGGAAAAAAATTACCAACAATCCCCGACAAGCCAAGGATGAGGAAATCGCGACGGTTCAGCCTGGCGAGTCTTTTCAGGGCCAACGGCAGGAGCGCCAGAAAGGTAATGGCCACACGCAATGCCCCAACCTCGGTGGGCGAAAAATAAACCAGCCCCCGCTTGATCAGGATAAATGAACTGCCCCAGGTGAGCATCAGGGCGACTAGAATAATCCACGACAACAATCGCTGGTTCATACTCATTTTAAAAGGAAGCAAATGTAATGGAAAAATATTTTCATGAGTCATGCTTATTTATTGGTGGCCAGACCAGGAAATCAAAGGATGTCTGGACCATGTGCAAAGACCTGCATTTGAAGCAAGCTGATGTGGTTGCTTTACCTGAGGTTTGTATACCTCATTCCTGCCAATTAACAAACCAGGTCAATAAATCTGACAGCTGAAATCAGTGTTTTCAGGAAGTTTTTAAAACAATCTGACCTTCAGGAACGTTTAAGCGAATACTGCAATAGGTTTTGCAATCCTGCAATTCAGTGTATATTTGCGCTTCAGGAACAGATTGGTTTGGCTGGCCATTCATCGGTAAATCTGCATGGAAAACGATAATCGTAGGCTTATTCAGGGACTAACGGCAGGCGACAGGAAAATTTTTGAAGAGATTTTCCACTTGTATTATGCGCCGCTGTGCCGTTATTGTTTGCGCTATGTTGTCGAAACCGAAGAAGCGGAGGAAATTGTTCAGGAGATGTTTTATAAGCTGTGGCTCCGTCGCGATGACCTTAGCATCAATTCCTCAATTCAGGCCTACCTCTACAGGGCGGTACAAAACCACGCCCTGAATTTTTTGAAAAAGCAAAAGGTTCACAAGGAGTTTGAACGCTTTGTAGGTTTTCAGACGCAACACGATCATATTCAGCACAACCACGAACTGGAAGAACAGGATATGCAGCGTGTGCTAAAGCATGCTGTGCTGTCATTGCCCGAAAAAAGACGGGAGATTTTTGAGTTGAGCCGGTATGATGGACTTAAGAATGCAGAAATTGCTGAACGACTGAATCTTTCGGTGAAAACGGTCGAAAACCAAATGACCAGGGCTTTTGAACAATTGCGCACGGTACTGAAAGCCTATTTGCCAACAATCATCATCGTACTTACTTCTTCGGGAAAATTCATTGAAACATTGATTAAAAATCATTTAGGATAAAAATATTTCGGCGATGGATAGGGGTAAACACCGTTTGAATTGTCTTTAAACTGTAATTAACAAAGAAAAAGCAGGCGGATTGGATATGTTGTTAAAACGGAAAGATAATAAGAGACTAAAAATCAGTAAAATAACTGGCGAACGCACAAACCTGACGGTGAATGCGGGTTTGCCTGTTGTTGGACGTGATGAAGCGAGCCGTAAACAATATGCCACAATTTGGTCACTCACCAATGCCGGAATCCCCGAAAATGATGTTGACGTAGAAAAAGCCTGGGATACATTGCAACAGCGCATTGCTCAACACGAGTCGATGGAATACCGCTTTGTTGAACATGGTATTCGGCGAAGTAGCAACCGCCTAATTCCGGTAATGATCCGTGTTGCCGCTGTGTTAATTGTGGCACTTTCAGGTTATTTCCTGCTGAAAACAATGGCACCTGAAAAAACAATAACCCTCACCGCTCAGGCTACCAAAACCGAACCATTGTTGTTGCCGGATGGTTCAATGGTCTACATGAAACAGGGAGCATCTATTACATATCCTAAACAGTTTAACAGCAGCGAACGCAAGGTATCGTTTGAGGGAGAAGCTTTTTTTGAAGTTGCCAAAGACCCTTCGAAGCCCTTTAGAATTATTGCTGGTCCCGTAGGCGTGGAAGTGTTGGGAACCTCATTTAACCTGAACGCATGCAGAAACAACGAAAAAGTGGTGCTGTCACTGCATTCAGGTAAAGTCTTGTTTTATTCCATTGATCCTGCTACCAAAGCCATTGGCGAAAGCATCGAATTGCTACCCGGACAGTCGGGTATTTATACCTGCAGCAGTGGCAGGCTTAGCAGCGATATGATTAAAGGAACAAATCACCTGGCATGGAAAACTGGGGTGCTTGAGTTTTCAAACTCACCACTCTCCGAAGTGTTTGGCGTGTTGGCAGAAAATTATGGGGTGCGCTTTGTAAACCTCAAACCTGAGGACCAACAGCTTCGACTGACGGCTACTTTCGATAATGAACCACTCGACCGGGTGCTCGAAACCCTAAGCCTGATTTATGGTTTCAACACTGACCATCAGCAAAACGAAGTTATTTTCAAATAGCATGTCCTGACTTATTAACGGATACTACAAACACCTTCTGGGTGTTTTTTTTGTATTTCTTGTTTGCATAAGTTCAAGCCTGTTTTCAAGCTAAAACAACCCAAACCGGAACCTTGGGCTGGTGGTACCCCGGCCTTCTATTAAGCAGTAAAAGAACGATGTCACGACCTCAGTAAAATAATATGAATCGGCTGGCAAACGATCGAACTTGATTTATTTTACTATTTTAGCACTTATTTTGCTTTAAATATTGCTTGTTTAACGAATGAAAATCAATTCATTGTATTTGTTATCGGTTCGCCTTAATCAGCAAAACGCCCATGACCTGAACAAAGCACGCCTGCTAATTGCCGTGTTTTTTTTCATGTTGACAATGCTTACTACAGCACAGCAGGTCGAAGTAAAAAAATATGATTTTGAAGTAAAAAACCAGCCGCTTGACCAGGTGTTTAAGCAACTCGCTGCCCTCGAAAAGGTGCATTTCTCTTTTAATGCCTCTGACCTGGCCATAGAAAAGCCGGTAACCTATATAGGAAAAAATAAAACTTTCAGGGAAATACTGACCGGGGTTCTTGCCCCTTCAGGAAATTACTTTCGGTTTGTAGGCAATCAGGTCGTTGTTTTCAAGCCTGCCAATGCATCCGAAAGCGAAGCCATCGATAGCAAAGCTGAGGAAAAACAAAACAAACAAACACCTGATGATCAACCTGCCCTTGTTATGCCCCTGGTCCGGCAATTGCACGATACCATTATCAGGGTGGATACCATATGGCGGACTGATACCCTGGTGAAAACGGATACTGTCTTTATCAGGGAACTTGTGAAGCCGGAACCGCCTGAATCAAAACCCGAAGGCAAAAAGAGCCTCAGGTTTGAGCCTGACCGCGATAACGGATGGCTGATGGGTTTCACCTATGCACAAATGGGGAATCAATTTGGATTTTCATCTTCGGAATCTGATGGTGAACTGTTGCGTGTCGTGAAGGAGTCTGAGTCCATTTCATTCAGGAACTTCAGTCTTGGCGCTGAAGCGGGTTATAATACCGGGAAATGGAGTTTCAATACTGGCCTTCAATTCACCGGATTCAGCAACCGCTTCAAATTTCTCGATGAGCAATCAGTCGGTGGTTATTACGATGTGGACACACTCGATGCCTATTATACCGTTGTTTTGACCGATACAACCTGGATTTACATTACTGATTCAGCTTATGTGCCACTTGATTACCGGCAATATAATTACAACCAACTCAACAACCTGGGATATTTGGAATGGCAGCTTTCGGCAGTATACAACCTGTATAAAAAGCCTGATTTGCGCGTATATGCAAGCCTGGGCCTGGTGATGAGTCAGTTAATATATTCCAATGGAACCCTCATCAGCAATAGCAATGGATTTCATGGTGTGGATTATGACATTATTAACCTGCAACCCACACTGATTTCGTACAAATTAGGCCTGGGTATCCGGAAGAAACTTTCTGATTGGTTCGATTTTACCGGTGAATTATTTTACAGACATTCAATGAATTCGGTATACAAGGACTATTCAATTGATAAAAAAATCAATGCAACCGGACTTAAAGCTGGTATCATCTATTACTTTTGATATCTATAAAAGAGAAGCGAGTACCGGTAAAAACAGTAGCCTAAGGTTTTTAAAGGCATGATCGGGAGAAAACAACAAAAGTGAGCAGGTTTTATTACAGCATATTACTGACTATCATTGGCCTTGTCGCTGTTAATACAGCCAAAGCCCAGGAACCTGTGTTGATTGGAGGCATGCTCACAGCCGATCAAACCTGGACAAAGAACTACATTTATATTGTAACCGACGACGTTCGCGTTCCGCAAAACATCACACTCACCATTGAATCGGGAGTTACGGTGAGGTTCAACCAGGGTACAGGCTTAAGCATCGAAATGGGTCACTTGCTGGTGAACGGACAGGAGAATGACACTGTGATGATGGTGCCTAACTATATTGGTGTACAAAACTGGAAATGGAAAGGGGTAACATTTCAAAAAGCGGGTGGAACTGGCAACAACCATATATCATATGCGCGCATCGTGAATGCAGAAGTGGGTATTGAATTGACATCAAGCGACCAGGTTGTCATCGAAAACTGCTATTTATCGAAAAACCAATGGCGGGGAATCCGCTTTGTCAGCTCCTCCAATTGTCGCGTAATCAAGTGCGATATCAATCAAAATTATGTTGGGATTGAATTGTATGCAAGTGGGGCAGGAAACCAGGCATCGGGTAACCTGATCGATTCCTGCTATATCGGAAACAATAACTCTAACATCATTTTACTGAACGATACTGAAGGTAAACTTTCAGGCAACCTGATCCAAAACAATGTGATCGAAAAGGGGCTGAACGGCATTCGCATTGACAGGGGAAATAATGCGTTCGCAAGTGTCAATACCTTTAGTATGAATAAGGTGATTTCTAATGGACAGGGTGTGGGCTTTGGTATTTATGTCACCATGGATTCAACATTGATTACAAACAATATCTTTTGGTTGAACAACAACGCCTTAACCTTGAGAGATGCCGCTGATTGCCGAATTGAGAACAATAGTTTCCTGAAAAACTTTGAAGGCGTCAACATGCAATCAGGTGCTGCACGCACAATCATCGAAGGAAACACACTGGTTAAAAACGAAAACCGGATCATCACCTTTAACCATTCACCTCAGGGAAGCATACAAAAAAATAACCTGTTCAAGCAACAGCTGGCTACTTCTTATATCAGGAACAATACGGCCGATGATATGGTCATGCCTCACAATTACTGGACAACTTCCGACAGCGATACCATTGATACATTTATCTGGGACAGGCAGGACAATCCGTTGTTGGGTCAGGTGCTTTATACGCCCGTAGCTGATGAGCCGGACACAACAGCTCCGATGTCTCCGCCTGATCATTTTATTAAACAACTTATCAATGGCAAAGTGGTCTTTAGCTGGAAAGAAAATCCCGAGAGCGACCTTGTTGGCTACAGGCTGCATTATGGCACATTCAACCGGTACACTTTTGCCCAGCATACCATCATCACCGACACAACAACCTTTACCCTGAGCGGTGTTACGGTGTTCGATTCCATTGCCATCACGGCACTCGACAATCAGGGCGCTGTTAGCGGCCAATGCCTCGGACATGAAAGTCCGTTCGTTTTTGCTGCCATTAGGCCATATGCCGGGCCTGATACCCTGATGTGCAAAAGTCAGAGTTCAATCGATATCAACAATTCAACCATTCCTTTTCTGTTCGATCAGCTCACCTGGCTTACAAGCGGTGATGGCGTGTTTGATGATGAAAGCGTATTATACCCGAACTACTATCCGGGAAATCTTGATCATAGTTTGGGCAGAGTAACCATCACCATGGAGGTGGTGCGCAATGCAAGTGTATACACAGATAGTTTTCAACTCTTATTTATCGAAAGTCCGCTCGCCTGGGCCGGAAACGACACCATTTTGTCACCTGATTCGATACTGGCTCTGCAGCAGGCAATGGCAGATTATTATGATGAATTGCTCTGGTCAACCACTGGCGACGGAAGTTTTACCAACAGCAGCGCGCTGGTAACCGAATATCTGCCAGGGCCGGAAGACAAATTCAATGGTGGGGTCAACCTGATTCTCACGGCTTCTTCGGATTGTGGGTTGGTAAGGGATACCCTTCGGCTCAACATCAAACAACTCTACCGGATTTCGGGAACTGCCTGGAGCGAATTGGAACAAGCTGTGGATGGCGTCGTTATGGCGGTATTAGTCGATGAGCCCGGCCCGGCTGCTGCTGCAATTGCTCCGATAGAGCAAAATGGAGGTTTTCACCTGAACAATATGTTAAAGGGTAAGTATTTGCTGTATGCTGTGCCTGATACGGTGGCCGGAAATCAGCTCAGCCCGGCCTATTACCTCAATGAACAGCATTGGCAATCAGCCTATGTTTTTGATTTGCAATCTGATGTGTTTGATGTTGACATTCAGCTCGAATCGCTTTTACACAAGAATAATTCAGGACAAGGCCTTATTTCAGGAAGGTTTTTAATGTCGGGAAGCAATATTGGCGATGAGGTATACTGTCAGCCCTGGTTTAGCCAGCCCGAAACTGATGCGATATACTGCCAGGAAGGCCTTGCCAACGCAAGTATCCTTCTGTATAACCCAAACAAAACGGCATTAATCGACTACGCCCTTACGGATATTGACGGTTATTTTTATTTCGATAGCTTACCCTTTGGCCAGTATCGGGTCGATGCCGAAAAACCAGGTTACCAAAGTATCGGATCCGATATCATTACATTGAATCAGGAAGCCCCAGTAACAAACAACCTGATCCTGAAGATCGATGAGCAAAAGATCAGTTTTTATCAAACACAAGCTGTAGTGCGAACCGAGGATGTGGTTCTTTTCCCAAATCCCGTTTCCGGATTGGCAAGCTGTGTGATTGAAGGCATGGATGACGCAAAAATTCAGCTGCATTGTTTTGATTTATTGGGCCGTGAACAAAACATAAGCGTAAATGAAAAAACTGCTGCAGGATCCGCTAGGCAGTTTGAGCTAAACCTGGAAAGACTGAGCAGGGGAATCTATGTCATTCGCATCGAAAGCAGCCATTTCAACAGGGCAATAAGCCTCGTAAAAAACTGAGGCATTTCACCTCACAGAAAACCTAAAAAAATATTGCCAAAAAAATCGCATTTTTTTCAGCCTTGAATAGGGGTATAGGGGGTGTTAATTGTCTTATACACGTAAAACAGTCAATTAGTCATTTCAAAAGTTACAATAATTGTGGATAACTCATTGATCCATATTGGTTTTAGTCCAGAGGTTGTGCCTGCTGGATTTTTTATATCCCGAAGTGACTCAAATTGTCTGAGTATTTCATTATTTCCCTATTTTTGCGAACAATTCCAAAACAAATACAAGTTTCACCAAAATTTTATGAAAGGAGAACAATCAAGAAACACAAAAACAATGTTATTAAACAACACGATTGCTGTTTTACACACAATTTGTAATTTTTAGCATTACAAAAAAGCAAAATGTTATTAAACGAAAATTCCTTTTTTTATAAACTAAATCAATTAATCATGAACAGTAAAGCTACATTGCTTAAATGGATGGCTGTACTTGTTTTTGGGATGTTTTCTTTCATCCCTAACGCAAGTGCTGTGTACTGTACGGGTGGCCCGTCCAGTACGTATGATTCAAACGTAACCAACGTTACGTTGAATGGTATCGTTCAGAACATTGCTCACACAGGATGCCCTGGTGTTACTGGCTTACAGGACCTTACTTATAAGGTTGCTGATGTCACTCCCGGGGGAACCTATTCTGTTTCAGTTACCTGGGGTACCTGCGGTGGTACTTACAGTGGTGCTGGAAGTGTTTGGATTGATTGGAATGCTAACGAAGTTTATGAAGCTACCGAATTGGTAGGCTCATGGTCGGGCAGTCCAAACAACTCCGTTCCTTACACTTACACCTTCACCGTTCCTGCAACGGCTAACCTGGGTACAACCCGCATGCGCGTTATGCAACGCGAAAGCGGTTCCTTGCCTCTCGATCCTTGCGCCAGCTATACCTGGGGTTCAAAAATGGACTTCGGTATTTTGGTAAGGGTTGTTACACAAGGCGACCTGCACGGTTATGTTTTCAATGGACAGGGACTTACCATCAATGGTGCCTATGTTGGTATCCAGGGTGTTGGTGGCGCAACCACCGGACCTGATGGTCACTACATGTGGGAAGATGCTCCGGGCAACACCCAGACAGTTACTTGCTACAAAGAAGGTTACAACCTTGCAACACAAACCGTTAATATCGTGGTTAATGGCGTAACTCAGCTCGACTGGGTGCTCACACGTCCTAACCTCATTATTAATCCGTTGATTTTGGACGAAACCGTTAATCCTAACGAATACCTGACCAGGTATCTTGGATTATTGAACAATGGTGACGGACTTTTGGCCTGGAATGCTGAAATTATTTTCCCTTCAGCTCCTCAGGCTCCTGAATATCCTCACTACGGAATGCCAACTTCGAAAGTGATCACAGGCGAAGTAGCCAATCCAATGGCTATTACCCGTCAGGGTGCCAACGACGAAGTAATCGGCAATACAGCTAACCGTGAATTCGGTGATGTTGTTATGTCGTTCGTTCCTGCTGGCAACCAACCTTGGGGTTGCGGCTGGGATGGTGAAAAAATGTGGGTAACCAATCCTTTCACCAATCCTGGACAAATTGTTGCTTATAACCTTGATGGTACCCAGTTCGGACAAACCATTCCTGCCTCTTTCGGCGGATCATGGGTTGGCGATATGGACAGCGACGAAACCTACCTCTATGGATGTAATGTTGGTGGCGACAATGGTATCAAGAAGATCGACCTGGCTACAGGAAGTCTTGTTTCAACCATTACTGGTGCTTTCGCAGTAACCAGCCAACGTGGTCTTGCTTATGACGCTGACAACGACGAATATTATATTGGTGGTTGGAACAGCAATATGATCTGGCGTGTTACCTCAACAGGTGCCACCATCAGTCAGTATGCATGGAACGGTGTTTCCGGTCTTGCATGGCACCCTCAGGGCGGCCCCGATGGAGACGGATCATTGTATATCGTTGCTAACACTCCTACCGACCAGGTAACCGAAGTTGATCCTAACAATGGTTGGATGACTTTGCAGGCTTTCATGATTCCTGGTGGCGTTGGTTACTCAGGCGCAGGTCTTGACATAAACGATGACGGTAACCTTTGGGTTGTTAACCAAAGCAACAGCAACATTTACCTCGTAGATACCGAACAACCACTTAGCGGTGGATGGCTCACACTCGATGCTTATGCCGGTGAAGTTCTTCCTAACGGCGGAACCTACAACCTTGGTACAAACTTCGACGCTACAGGTCACGTTGCTGGCGAAATCCTCACAGCAAACATTATCTTCACAACCAGCCCTAACGTTGGTACAATCAATATTCCTGTAACCATGCGCGTTGCCGGCCCTGCTCTCTATCCTTGCGATAACCTGTCAGCTGTTCTGATCAACCCGATCACCGGCCAGGTAAACATGAGCTGGACATTCAACCCTGAAATTACATTCGAATATTTCGTGATCGAACGCAATGGCGCTCCTATTGCTACCACAACCAATAATACCTTTACCGATTTTCTGCCTACCTACGGCGTTTATAGCTATACCGTAGCTGCAGTATTTGCCGAAGGTCAGACAGTTCCTGCCGGTCCTGTCAGCGTATTCTGGTTGATCCCCGATCTGTGCTACAACCCAGCTGCACCTATCAACTATCAGTGGCCCAGCACCAATGAACCGGTTCTGTTGACACTGACCAATTGCGGTGAAGGCGTTTTGGCTTATACATTCCCGGATTATGCTGCACAACAACTGCTTGCTGATCCTAATGTGAAGAAAAACAATACAGAAGTTACTCCTTCTATGATCAATGCAGCTAACCTTCCCAAAGGTTCTGTTGAAGGTGACGGTCAAGGACAACCCATCGTTTTGGGTGCCGGTGGACCTGATGCTTTCGGATCAGTTTGGATTGACTCAGACGAACCAGGTGGACCAACCTTTAACTGGATCGAAATTGCTGGTCTTGGTACCGACCATGGCTTGTCAGGTGATGACAACTATGCTCAGATCAACCTTCCTTTCGCATTCCCATTCTATGATGTTCCACAAACTACCCTGCGTGCTTCAACCAATGGTTACCTGACCTTTGGAACAAGTGCAACAACTTACAGCAATACTGGTATTCCGGTTGCAACCCAGCCGAATAACATGATCGCCATGTTCTGGGACGACCTTAACTTTACCGGTGCTGCTAAATTGTATTCCTATTTTGATGTAGCCAACAATTATTTCGTGATTGAATATCAGAATGTTCCTAAATTGGGTTCATCTTCTGTAAACACTTTCCAAGTAATTCTCTATCCTTCAGGCGCTATCAAAATGCAATACCTGAGCATGACAGGAACCCTGAACAGTGCTACCGTTGGTATCGAAGATGCCGCTGGTGCAGTTGGTCTGCAGGTTGCTTTCAATACCACCTATCTTAAGAATAACCTGGCTATATACTATTCAGTTCCTGCAACCTTCATCATCGATGTTGAGCCTGCTTTCGGAACAATCAATGAAGGACAGAGCCAGGATGTGATCATGACCTACAGTTCAATCGACTATGCTGATCCAGGAACCTACAACCAGGATCTGATCCTCGAAACAAATGAACTCGCTCCTGGTGATTATCACTCAATTCCGAACACCATGGTTGTTTACACTCCTGGCCGCTTCTTCGGAAACGTACACGATGGCAACACCAATGCTCCTATCAACCAGGCTTATGTAACAGCAGTGAGTATGTTTGGTAGCTACCAGACAACCACCAACGCCAATGGTAACTATGGTATGTATGTTGACGAAGACGTTTATGACGTAATCTTCGACAAATTAGGCTATCAGACAGTTATTGTTGCTGACACATTTGCTCAGGCTGGTATCAACACCGAAGTTAGTGTTGCAATGTATGAAACCCCATATCCACCTGCAGGCGTAACAGCTACAGTTATTGATAACGACACCAAGGTGCGCGTTGACTGGATGTTACCTGAGCCGGTATATGAAATCCTTTATGACGATGGCCATGCAGAAGACTACGCAATGTGGTTATTCTCAGGTGGAGCCAATGCCGTTAAGTTTACTCCTAGCGGATATCCACTCCAAATCATGGGCGGTCGTGTTTATGTTGGCGACGGAAGCTTCCCAGCCAATGCAAACTTCTTAGGCAGCTCCTTTGGTATCGCTGTTCATGCAGCTGATGGCGAAAACGGCATGCCGGGAACAACCCTCGACTCTATCGAAGTAACTGTTAACAACTACGGATGGGTTACCTTCTACGGTTTGAATGCTACCATCGAATCTGGCAACTTCTATCTTGCCATGTATCAAGGCGGCACACCTCCGAATGCAGCTCCTATCGGTATCGACGTTACTCCTCCGACTGCATTCCGCAGCTATAGCAAAATGTCAGGTGGTTCATGGATGGTTTCATCCTTCCAGGACTTCATGTTCCGCGCTATCGTTAGCAGCCCGATCCTCGCTCCTCTTGCTCCTGAAACAAGCGAAGTAGTTATTCCTACCAAAGCTTCTGCAGCAGGCAACGTTTACATTTCACAGAATGGCACGCCAATGGTTCAAACCGCTGGTACTGTTAAAAACGGTGAAGTGAAAATGGTTGATGGCATGAACGACGAACGTAGCGTTGTTAATTATCAGGTAGCCCGCGTTGCCGGATTTGATCCAGCTGCTGGCGAAACTCCTGAAGATGGTACATTGACCATTCTTGCTACAACAACAAACTTAACCTACACAGACAATGGCTACAACAACCTCCCAATGGGATGGTATGCTTATGCTGTAAGGGCTAAATACACCAACAACGATTACTCGATCTGGGTTTATTCAAACCTCGTACCGAGACTCCTCGATGTTGCCGTTACCATCAATGTTACCTGCTGCGACGGTGAAGAACCATCAGGCGCAGAAGTTAGCCTTGTTGCACGTAACTATCCTTTCACCAACTACTTTGCAGTAACTGATGCTACAGGTACAGTCGTATTCGACTCTGTATTCAAAGGATACTATAACTTGTATGTTGATAAAGTTGGTTACCAGGTATATGACGAACAGGATATTTATACGTTTGCTCCTTGGACACGCGATGTTGTATTGGCAGAAAATGCTTATGCACCACGTAACTTCACCGTTGACCCATTGTCATCAATCGGTACATGGGATGAGCCTCTCGTAATTAAACTGATGGAAGACTTCGAAGGCAACACCTTCCCACCAGCAGGCTGGCAGAAATTCCAGGCTCAGGGTCCGGGTTGGGAACGCAAATCTGGCGCTCATGGATCGACCGACTGGCCGGTACCTGCAGGCGATGGATTCTTCGCTATTGCCAATGATGACCTTGCCGGAAGTACCAATGACGGTAGCATGGACTACCTCATCACTCCTGCAGTTGACCTGCGCGAAAGCGATAGCTTCATGCTGTATTTCGACCAATACTACACAGGTGCATTCGGACATTCAGCAATTCTTGAATACTCAATTGACAATGGTGCAAACTGGGTAGAATGGCATGAAATGACCCCTGGAACCGCTTGGACTCCTGTACAGTTTAACCTTGCTGAATTCTCTGGCCTCACAGGTGAACGCGCTATCATGTTTGCTTTCCACTCACAAGATAATGGTCAGTGGGCATCAGGTTGGGCTGTTGACAATGTTGAAGTTAGCAATGGTACTCCTGAAGTACTGGGATATATGCTGTATCTCAACGACGGCCTTGTTGCTGAAGTTGCTGCAGACATATTCGAATATCAATACCAGGATCTGACCTTCGGTCAAACCTATGTTGGTGCTGTTGCCGCTAAATATGCTTGCGGAATTTCTCCAAAAGTATATTTCACATGGCAGTCAACCTACCTCTATCCTCCACGTAACCTTGAGTCAAACTATGTGTTTGGAACAAATGAAGTGCCATTGAGGTGGAATCCGCCAATGGAAGGCCCTGGCATCTTTGCCCCTGCTTTCACAGGTACCATTATTCCTGGAAACTATGCTACATCAACCGGACAAGCTCCGTTGAATGCAGTTCCTGTTGCCGGATACGAAGAAGAAGCCATTGGCTTTGAAAACTATCGTGGTAGCATTATGTACGGTATCAAGAACAACGCTCCTGCTAATTACATTTCATTGGATATCGATGTACCTGGTACATTGACAAACATTGCACCATTTACAGGATCTGGCTTCTCAAACGCTACTGAATTCCAACAAGGAAGCACCACCATCATGTACGAAGTTGACAATGTCGGCGGCGTTCGTGAAGTTGATGTTGTAGCAGGTACTGTTACAAGTCTTGGAAGCACCATCGCTGATGTAACCGGTATGGCTAAAGACCCAACCACTGGTATCTATTACCTGTGCACAGGTGGCGACGTACTGTATACATTTGATGTTGAAACCCTCACCGCCACTCCTGTTGGCAGCATGGGCTCGAACCTCATGATTGGTATCACATGCGACGCTGAAGGTAACCTCTGGGGTTATGACATCGGCGCTGACATGTTCTACTCAATTGACAAAGCAACTGGTGCTGGCACCGTTATCGGATCAATTGGATTTGACGCTAACTTTGGTCAGGGCTTAGGCTACGATCAGGCTACCGATCAACTCATCATGTCTGCTTACAACAACACAGCTGGCCAGGCTCAGCTCCGCGTTGTTGACAAAACCACTGGCGCTAGCACCCTCATCGGCGCATTAGGACCAGGTGGTACTCAGGTAGCTAGCATTTGTGCCCCAACGTCAGGCACCCCAGGTCCTGGTGGTGGAGACGTTCCGGATGGCTTGTTGGCATTCAAAGTTTATCGCGACGGCGACTTCGTAGCTGATGTACCTTACAACGGCGAAGATGTTGACGAATGGATCAACTATATTGAAAACCAGTTAATGCCTGGCACATATGAATATACTGTAACTGCAGTTTATGACCTCGCCGCTTATAATCGTCCGGGTGAAACCGCCGAATCTATGATCGAAGGTCCTGTAACTGTGGAAGTTGTATTTGGTTTTGATCTTCCATTCTACGAAGATTTCGCTGGTGGAACATTTGAACTGAACGACTGGACAACCAGCGGACCTAACTGGCGTGTAGCTGGTCAAACAGGTAACGGAGCTCCAAGTGCAGAATTTACATGGGATCCTTTGATCACCGATGGTAATTCAGCCCTGAGAAGCTATCCGCTGTTGGGCTACGGCATGACCGAAGGCGACATCTGGTTAGACTTTGACGTGAAACTGAACGATCGTTTTGCTACTGGCAACGAAAAACTTCAAGTACAGGTTTATGACGGCGCTGCCTGGACAACCGTATTTGAATTCGCTAACAATGGCAGCTTCGGTTGGACATCGAAACACCTGAAAATCACTGACCAGGCAATGGGCAAGGTATTCATGGTTCGTTTCAACGCAGCATGCACCGTATCAAGTGATCTCGTATCATGGTTCGTTGATAACGTTGCTGTTTACCGTCAATGTGCTTCTCCTGAAGATTTGACTGGACAAGAAGTAAATGCTAATGGTACCATTGGTATCCGTTTAGGCTGGGTTGCTCCGGAAGTTCCGCTCCCAATCGCTGAATGGATTAAATGGGATAGTGGCACCAACTTCTCAGGTATTGGCTTAACCGATGGTGGCGACTTCACAGTTGCTGCTCGTTGGGACGCTGGTCAGTTGAATGAATTCAACGGAACAAGCATTACTAAAGTTCGTATCTTCCCACAAGACGACGGATTTGGTACACTTACCGTGAAAGTTTGGAAGGGCGCTAACGCAGCTACCTTACTTGCTTCTAAACTCATCGCAGCTCCTGTAGTTGGCATGTGGAATGAAGTAACCCTCGACACCCCGATCACACTGGACGTTGCCAGCGAATTGTGGGTTGGTTACAGCGTTGCTGGTCAGGTTGCAGGTAAATTCCCTGCTGGTACAGACGAAGGCCCTGCCGTAACTGGTTATGGTGACATGATCAGCCTCGACGGTGTTAGCTGGGATGCCCTCTCAGAAATCGCTCCTACCTTGAGCTACAACTGGAATGTTGAAGCTTACGTTCAGGAACTTGGTTTCACCACACCAAGCACTCCGCTTGTTGATGATATGGTTTACAACAACACCAGCGTTCAGCTCGCAAGAGGTGAAATGAAGGAAGTTGGCGTAAGCGCTAACAACGACAGCGAACGTATGCTCGGCGGCTTCAATATTTACAGAAGTGTAAATAATGGCGCTTACGAATTGTACGACTTTGTTCCTTACATTGGTACACCTAACTACACCTACCTCGATCCAGCATCGGAAGGTTTGGTTATTGGATCAACCTATTGCTACAAAGTAACTTCAGTTTGGGAAAGTGAAACCGACTATTGTGAATCACCTGCAGCATTGGCAGCTAACCCGGCTAGTCCTGGTGACGACTTCATCTGCGTTCTTTACACCAATGTAAATGAAATCAGCGAAGTAATGACCCAAGTTTATCCGAACCCTGCTAAAGACCTCGTTAACATCAACAGTGGCAGCAGCATCAACCGTATCACCGTGATCAACTATGTTGGTCAGGTTGTTTACGACGTTGAAGTTAGCAACCAAACCAAGGTTGAACTTAACGTAGCTGGCTACGAAGCTGGTGTTTACATGGTTAAGATTGCTACAACCGAAGGCACAGTGACCAAACGCGTAACCATCGTAAGGTAGTTCGCCAAGGCATTAGCCTGTAGTTATACCAAAAGGAGGGCCCATTACGGGTCCTCCTTTTTTTATCCAACGAATTAAACCGGCTTTTCTTAAGTTGTACTCCGGCACAAATGCTGCCATGATAGGCGAAATGTCGGCCTGAATCTGTATTTTTGCACACATTTTAGCCCGCATGGTATCCGTACAAAACCTTTCGATGCACTATTCTGGTGACGACCTTTTCACCCGAATCTCCTTTATGATCAGACCGAAAGACCGTATTGGCCTTGTGGGAAAGAATGGTGCCGGAAAAACAACCCTGTTGCGCCTCATGTGCGGCATTGAAGTTCCAAGAGGTGGTGAAATTGTGATTCCTGAAGAAACGACCATAGGATATCTGCCACAGGAAAAAGAACACAACAGCCAGCAAACAGTACTGAAAGAGGCATTTCTGGCATTTGACGAAATTAACCGCCTCGAACAACAAATCGCTCAAACTGGTACACTTCTGGCCAGCCGTGACGATTATGAATCAGCGGCTTACCACCGCCTGATCGAGAAACTGGCTGTGCTGAACGAACGCTTTGCCATGATTGGCGGGCAATCGCTTGAGGGTGAAGCTGAAAAAGTTTTGCTAGGCCTTGGTTTTGAACGAAGTGACTTTTCACGTCCAATGGCTGAATTTAGCAATGGCTGGCAAATGCGTGTTGAACTGGCCAAATTGCTGCTGAAGAAACCCTCGCTGCTGCTGCTCGATGAGCCCACAAATCACCTCGATATCGAGTCAATTCAATGGCTCGAGCAGTTTCTGCAAGGGTATTATGGTGCCATTATTATGGTGTCGCACGACAGGGCCTTCCTCGATAATGTGTGCAACAGGACAATCGAAATCAGCCAGGCAAGGATTTATGATTACAAAGGATCCTATTCCGACTATGTAAGCAACCGGGAACAGCGTGTCGAAAGCCAGGTGGCTGCATATAATAATCAGCAACGCGAAATTCGTGAAATTGAGCGGTTTATTGAACGTTTCAGGTATAAATCGACCAAAGCCAAACAGGTGCAGTCGCGTGTAAAGCTGCTCGAGAAAATGGATGAAGTGATCGTGGATGACCGCGACCAATCAAGCATACATTTTCGTTTTCCGCCGGCACCACATTCAGGGAAAATTGTTGTCGAAGCAAAAAAAGTAACCAAGCATTACGGTGCGCTCGAAGTGTTAAACAGCATCGATCTGACAATACTCAGAGGGGAAAAGATTGCTTTTGTGGGAAGGAACGGTGAAGGGAAGTCGACCCTCTCGAAAATCATCGCACGCCTGATAGAGCATGAAGGCGAGTTAAAACTTGGACACCTGGTGAGCATGGGTTACTACGCACAAAATCAGGGAGATATGCTCGATCCTGAACAAACGGTATTTGAAACGCTTGATGAAATTGCTATTGGTGATATGCGTACAAAAGTCAAATCGCTTTTAGGCGCATTCCTGTTCAGTGGCGAAACAATCGATAAAAAGGTAAAGGTGTTGTCGGGTGGTGAAAAATCGCGCCTGTCGCTGGCTAAATTACTGCTTAAACCAACCAATCTGCTCGTGCTGGATGAGCCCACAAACCACCTCGATATGCAATCGAAAGATATCCTGAAAAGTGCTTTGCTACGCTTCGATGGCACCCTGATTGTTGTTTCGCATGACAGGGATTTTTTGCAGGGACTCACCACCAAGGTGTATGAATTCCGAAAGCCGGTGATCAGGGAATTTATTGGAGATATCTATGATTTTCTGGAGGCAAGGGCCATTGAAAAGCTCGACGAGCTTAACCTTGCGAGACCAAAGCAGGTCGAGTCAAGCGACAGTCAGCCATCGGTTAATAAAACAAACTATGCACAGCGGAAACAGATTGACAAGGAGTTGCGAAAAACAGACAAAGAAATCGAATCCATCGAAAACAACATTCAACAGCTCGAATTGCAGCTTGAAACGATGAACGAGGTGCTTAAAAACCCTGCGGCATATGCCGGTAACACCATCGACGATGCATGGTATAAGCAGTACAACGGAATCAAACAGGAGATTCAGCAGTTAATGGAAAACTGGGATGAAAAACACCGGGAAAAGGATGAACTCACTTCAAAGCTTGCACAATTTCAATAGGTTCTGTTAAACAGCTTTTGGGCGAAATCCTGAAGCGGTTCAAGGCGTGCGCTACCAATGCTGATGTTGCTGAGGGCAAGCATTGCCTGGTAATAATAGTCGTCCATGATCAAGCCGACTTGTTCCTTTACATCCAGGTCATCAAAAAGCTGTTTCACCTGTCTGATCTTGTCTTCAACAGGGAGAATGCTGTTTGGGGAATACAGGCTTGTAAGCCGGCTGTATTTTACGTCATCAGCCAATTCGAGTGCCTTAAGGTACAAATAGGTTTTCTTATTTGTCGCAATATCCCCACCACTGAGTTTACCAAACTGGTCCTGATCACCATACACATCAAGCAAATCATCTTTTAGCTGAAAAGCTATCCCGAGTAAAATTCCAAACTGATAAATATGCGCAATATCTTCTGGTAGAGCGTGTGCACAAATGGCACCAATTTCAAGGCTTGCCCCAAGCAAAACAGCGGTTTTCAGGCGGATCATATTCAGGTATTCCGGAATACTCACCGTTTTTATTGTTTCGAAATTCATATCGAGCTGCTGCCCCTCGCACACTTCAATGGCTGCTTTGCTGAACACGGTGAGTACTTTGGGAACCAATGCAGGATCGGTTTTCAGCGCATATTGATAGGCCATTGCAAACATGGTGTCGCCTGCAAGGATGGCAATATCAGCGTTCCATTTCTGGTAAACCGTTTGCTGCCCACGCCTGAGTGGGGCTTTGTCCATGATATCATCATGAACAAGGGTGAAATTGTGGAAAATTTCGACAGAAATAGCCGGATAAATTGCTTTTTCGATATCGCCTCCAAAGAGATGACAAGCCAGCAACGAAAGCAAGGGACGTAAACGCTTTCCCGGCTGCCCCATGGTGTATGCAATGGGTTCGTAAAGCTCAGCCGGCTGTTTATGGCCAATATCCAGTTCGCTTACAGCCTGGTTAATTCGGTGCTGAAATTGTTGGATAAGCTCCATGAAAACTATTTAATTAGGTTGATAAGATACTGGCCGTAGCCACTTTTCAATAGGGGTTGTGCCAGTTCGGCCAGCTGTTCTTTATTGATAAATCCTTTGTTATAAGCCACTTCTTCGATACAGCCAACCTTTAATCCCTGCCTGTTTTCAATAACCTCAACAAACTGAGAGGCTTCGAGCAGCGAGGTGAAGGTGCCCGTGTCGAGCCAGGCAGTTCCCCTGCCTAAAACACCCACTTTTAATTTGTTATTATCGAGGTAATAACGGTTAACATCGGTGATTTCATATTCGCCGCGGGCGCTCGGGCTGATGTTTTTCGCGACTTCAACAACGGTGTTGTCGTAAAAATAAAGCCCGGGAACTGCATAATTTGATTTGGGTTGCTTAGGCTTCTCTTCAATCGAGATGGCTTTGCGCTTGTCGTCAAATTCAACAACACCATAACGTTCAGGATCAGAAACATGGTAAGCAAAAACCACACCGCCTTCAGGATCATTGTTGTCGGTAAGTAACTGCTGCAACCCGCTGCCATAGAAGATGTTATCACCCAGGATGAGTGAAACCTTGTCGTTGCCAATAAACCTTTCGCCGATGACAAAGGCCTGGGCCAGGCCATTCGGAACAGCCTGTTCGGCGTATGAAAACTCACACCCGAGTGATTCTCCACTTCCCAGAAGTCTCCTGAAATGAGGCAGATCAAGTGGTGTTGAAATGATCAGTATTTCACGGATTCCTGCCATCATCAATATCGAGAGCGGATAATAAATCATGGGTTTATCGTAAATTGGCATCAACTGCTTGCTCACTGCAATGGTTAGGGGGTGCAAACGTGTACCGGATCCACCGGCTAAAATAATTCCTTTCATAGCATTTACAATTATTGTGTTTTGCAAAGAGTTTATTTCACTTATGTTGTTTTGGTTTCTTCTTCAATTTCAAGGTCATCGAGCTCAATGTCACCTTCTTCATTCAGGATTTCGAGCAAGGGCTCTTTGAAAGCCTTGGTGATGATGCGTTTATCCATTGTGAGGAGTAACGAAGGTAACACAAATAAATTCGACAGCATGGCTACAAGCAGGGTAAACGAAACAAGATACCCGAGTGCTTCTGTTCCGCCAAATGATGACAGGATGAATATAGCAAAACCGAAGAAAAGCACTGCAGCCGAATAGATCATACTGAAACCGGTTTCATTCAAAGCAGCCAACACCGATTCCTTAATTCTCCAGTCATTCAGCAAAAGCTGTTGCCTGTAGCGCGACAAGAAATGAATGGTGTTATCAACGCTGATTCCCAGTGCAATGCTAAAAATAAGTATAGTGGATGGCTTGATGGGTATTCCTGCGTAACCCATCATGGCAGCAGTAAGCAATTGAGGAATGAGATTTGGAATTAATGAAATCACAATCATTTTAAAGGAAGAGAATGTGAGCGCCATCAAACCGGCTATAACAATAAGGGCCAGAATCAGCGACATGATCAGGTTGTTGACCAGGTAATTTGTTCCTTTCAGAAACACGATACTGCTCCCCGTCAGGGTGACTTCAAATTGATCCGGTGGAAAAATCTTATCGATTTTGGACTCAAGTCCACGCTGTATGCTGTCGATTTCGTTTGTGCCAATATTGGCCATTTGCACACTGATACGGGTAATTTGCAAACTCGTGTCGACAAAGCTGTTCATCAATGTTCGCTTGTTACTCTTCATCATTGGAACATAAGGAAGGATAAAATTTCGCTCCTGGTTGTCGGGCAATGAGTAATAGGAAGAATCGCCCCTGAAAAACGCCTGTTTCGAGAACTTAACCACCTCAACAACTGACAATGGTTTGCTGAATTGCGGATATCTTGCCAGGGTATCCTGTAGCTGATCCAGTTTTTCGAGGGTGTTTGAACGGAGAATTCCTTTTTTACGCTTGGTATCTACCGTTATTTCAAATGGCATCACCCCATTGAAGTGGTCTTCGAAGAACAACAGGTCCTTATACATTTTGTCTTTCTCTGAAATATCATCAACCATATTTCCTGTGGTTTTCAGGAGCATAACCCCACCAATACCGGCAACCACGAGGGTGAATGTCACAATGTAAACCTTTGTGCGGTGATTCAAAATCACATAGGTAATTGTTTTGAGCAACGAATTCACATTGCCTTTCTCAAGATAACTCGTTTGTTTTGCTTCTGGATCCGGCAAATAACTGAATACGATGGGGATCAGGAGTAAGCTCAGCACATAGGCAATCATGATGTTGATTGAAGCAACAATGCCAAACTGTACCAACAACTCATTCCCGGTTACAATAAAAGAGGCAAATCCGGCAGCGGTGGTGGCATTGGTAAGAAAGTTTGCGGCACCGATCCGCCGGATGGTGCGGGCGAGCGCCTTGATTTTGTTTCCATGAACGCTGAACTCGTTGTAGTATTTATTCAGGAGGAAGATGGAGTTCTCGACACCAATCACAATCAGGAGCGGAGGCATAATACCGGTGAGGATGGTGATTTTGTAGCCCAGCAATGCAACCGTGCCAAAAAGAATCACCACAGTAACAAGGACAATCAGGATAATGAAAAAGACGGTACGGTACGACCTGAAAAATATAAACAGGATAATGGCGGCGATGATCAGCGAAAGCAACACAAAAAGCGCCAGTTCACGCTGAATCATTTCAGAGGTCATGGTCCTGATGTAAGGCATGCCTGAATAGTGCAATTCAACATCAAAATCGCGGGAAAAAGCATCCAGCTCATCTTTTATTTCGTGCACGAGTGCAACCCTGTTTTTTGTGTTGAGCACATTGCGGTCGAGGGTGATCATCATCATATTCACCCCTGTCTTGTGGTTCAGCAGCAAACCATCGTAAAAGGGCAGGTTATAAATCTGTGCCTTTAACGAATCCACTTCGGCCTGAGTCTCAGGTAAACGGGCCACAACGGGCACAAAATCAAACTTCTTTAAACTATCGTTTCTGACCAACTGGTACATGCGGGCAACAGAAACAACTTCCTCAACACCCTGTATTTTTTTGACACTCTGAGTCAGCTTGTACCAGGCACGAAAATGCTCAAGCTCATAAAGTTTGCTGTCCTGTAATCCAACAAACATAACACTGCCATCCTGACCAAATTGTTCTCTGAAACGTTCATACTGTATGATTGTGGAGTCGGAGGAAGGCAGCATCCTTGCCATTTCGTAACTCATCTGAACCTTCGAACCCTGCCAGGCCATAAAGAGCGTCAATAGGCCGATAATGATAAGGTTTGTTAAGCGGTTTCTCAGGATTAATCGTACAAAAAAAGTCCACATGTGTAGGATGCATTAAACAACTTTTGGCCAAAATCAGGCCATATATTTTCGTATTGAGGTTCCGAAATTAAGATTTTAATTGCATATACCGAAAACTGGTGCGAAATTTGTTTACTTATTGACCAGCTGATCTATTAACTAAACCCCCTTTCCGGCAAGCTTATCATATGAAAATGAACATATTCAAATTACTCTGCCTCAGCGGCCTTCTAATCGTTTCTGCCTGTAATCCGATCGGAAAAATGATTAAAAACCAGGAATACGACAGAGCGATCGACAAACTGAGCACAAAGTTACGGACAGGTAAGGCCGATGAAAAAAAAGTTGCCTACCTGAATCAGGCTTTCCATACCGCCAATCAACTCGATCATGACAGAATTATGCTACTACGCTCCTCAGGCGAGCCTGATATCTGGATGGAAGTATACAACCACTATCAGCGGATTTATAACCGCCAGCAAACGGTAAAGACCTTGCCGGAAACGGTAAGGCAACAAATTAATTTTAAGGCGCTTCCCATTGAGGACGATATGGGTTTTGCCAAATCAAATGCCCAGGAATATTTGTATGCCTCAGCCGAAAAACTGCTCCAAACAAACAAAAGAGCTGATGCCCGAAAAGCATACGATCAACTCATACAACTGAGCCATCTGGGGTCACCATATCGCGATATGGATCTATTGATGCGGAAGGCGGTTGTTTCAGGAACAAATCAGGTGATCATTGTCTTCGAAAACCAAAGCCAGAAACCCCTTCCTGAAGACTTCGAGATGCACCTGCTTGCCTTTAACCTGAGCGATCTGGAGTTTGTTCAATACGATTTCAAACCCAATCCGGAAAAAACATATGATTACCGCATCACCATCAGACTCACTGACATTGTTTCGACTCCCGAACGGGCCGAAAGCCGCACCTATTCGGATAAGGCACAAATTGAGTCAGGCACCAAACCGAAACGCGACGAAGACGGACACATCATGCTCGACAGCACCGGAAAGGTGATCGAGGTGCCTGATTACAAAACCATTGAAGCCCTGGTAAAAGAGACCCGGCTGGCCAAATCGCTAACAATCAAAGGGGCTGTGGATTACACTAACCTTGTTACAAACAGGCGAGAATTAACAACTCCGATTGCCACGACAATCGATTTCAATCATGCTTTTGCACAGGTAAATGGTGACCTGAAAGCCATCTCTCCGGAAACCAACAGGCTGATGCAGCAAAGACCACTTCCTTTTCCAACTGATTGGATGATGGTGAAAGACGCTGCACAACCCTTGAAAGAAATGATCAGAAACATCATTTGGAAAGAAAAAGCCATTGTCAATAAAACAGAATAGCATGGGATTAGGGAAAGTACTGTTTATTGACACGGCACATCCGGCCCTGAAGGAAGGTTTGGAAAACCTGGGCTTCGTCTGCGATTATTTTCCAAACGCTGATCTGGGTGATTTCATTCGGCTGGCACCAGATTACACCGGTTTTATTGTCAGAAGCCGTATTGCTTTGGATGAGAACATATTACCGAAGGCCTTACAACTCAAATTTATCGGCAGGGTAGGAGCCGGCATGGAAAATATCGATGTTGGGCTTGCAGAAAAACTGGGTATTCACTGCCTGAACGCACCCGAAGGAAACAGGGACGCGGTTGGTGAACAGGCCATTGGCATGTTGCTTGCTTTGATGAACCGGTTGTTGATTGTGGATCCGGAAGTGAGACAAGGCGTTTGGAAGCGTGCCGAAAACCGTGGAAATGAAATCATGGGCAAAACTGTTGCCATCATTGGTTTTGGCAATACAGGTGGTGCTTTCGCCCGAAAACTGTCAGGATTCGGTGCAACGCTGCTCGTATACGACAAATACAAACAGGATTTTCCGGAACCCTGGGTTATCGCCACTGACATGGAAAGGATCTTCGAAGAAGCTGATATCTTAAGCTTGCATGTGCCGTTGACCAGCGAAACAAAATACCTTGTAAATGCTGATTACCTGGGGCGTTTTAAAAAGCCCATCTGGTTTATTAACACCTCCAGGGGAGGCGTTGTAAACACAACCGACCTGATGAAAGGAATCGATTCAGGCGGCGTCAGGGGAGCGTGCCTCGATGTGCTTGAGTTTGAAAAATTCTCGTTTGAAGATATTCAACTGCAACAATTACCAGCGGTTTATCAGCAACTGATAGCTTCGAACAAGGTCATTCTCAGTCCGCATATTGCCGGCTGGACCCATGAATCAAACATCAAAATGGCCGAAGTGCTGGTGGCGAAAATCAAGTTGCTATTTGGCCTGTAATCCATGAAGTAGCTTAAAAAAATTCCATCCATTCACAATTAACTGAATTGGATGAATCCGCTTATTTAACAGAACATCTAACCTCCTTGCTTCACCATTAAAACGCGGTGTCGCGCCCTGATAAATGGACCATATCATGAATCAGTTTGTTCAGTGATTTGGCATGCAACAGGTTTTCGAGGCTGAGGATCATGCGGTACTGCCATTTGTTTTCGGGATTGCTGGGTACATTGATGCGCTCTTTGTCGGTTTGATCCCACCGCATGGTTCCATCCATGGCAATGAGGTCCTGGATTGGAAAAATGGTCCACATAGCAGGCGAATGCAAATGCTGGCGGATGATCTCCTGACACAGCCATGGCTCCGCAAAAAATGGCGTTATGTCGTTGTGCCCGAGTATGCTGTGATAAAACCTGCGTGTTTTTTCCCGGTCTTCTTCCCACCACCCCCTGATGGTTGACATATCATGTGTTGAGGTGGTACAAACACTCAGGTAGGGTGCATCATCAGGATGACCAAACTCGACGCGCGGATTTTTGGGCATACGTTGTATCTCGAGGCTTAGGATATTGAGTTGTTTCATCACCTCAGCTACGGTTTGAGGCACCATACCCAGGTCTTCGCCACAAACAAGCATCTTCGAGGCCTGCACAATGCCCGGTAGTTTGGCCATGGCCTGTTCTTTCCAGAATTGCTCATGCCGGCGGTAGAAGAAATGGATATAGAGTTCGTTGAGTTTGTTGCGGGTTTCCTGATCAAGGTCGCGATAGGTATAGGTGTAATGCAGTGCAATTCTGGGATGATAGGCAGGCACATCGCTGTTGGGATCGCGGATAAACAACACTTCATCCAGCAGGCCCATCAGGCCATCGCGAATGATGATTTCCTTGAGGGTGATGTTACGGGTTTCCCCTTCGGGGGTAAAATGTGCATGTATTTTTTTCTGTGTGTCGAATGCAGGCTTCAGTTCAAATACATTGTAGTCAGTTTCATTCAGGTAATTTTTCCGCACCTCTTCGGTAAAATCACCAAAAAAATCGCGCAGGAAATGTTCCCTGATATAAGGCTTGACAAACCTGTCGTGATCAAACCAGATTCCATGATTTTCGCATTCGGCAGCAGTAACAGGAAGGCCGGGTTTGAAATAGCCCAGCAGGCCATGCAAAGCATGCTGCGGTATTTCCCAGATGCGGAAGAAGCCAAGGATATGGTCTATCCGGTAGGCATCGAAATACTTTTCCATCATGCGTAGTCTGCCCCTCCACCAGGCAAAACCATCCTTGGCCATCTCGTCCCAGTTATAGGTCGGAAACCCCCAGTTTTGGCCCATAATGGCAAAATCATCAGGAGGAGCACCAGCCTGTCCGGCAAGATTGAACAACCCTGGCTCGGTCCATGCCTCTACACTGTCGGGGCTGATGCCGATTGGGATGTCGCCTTTGAGTCCAATCCGCTTTTTGTGCGCGTAATCAACGGCTTCCGTCAACTGGATATCGAGGTGATATTGAATAAAATAATGAACGGCAATGTGCTCGTGGAATGGCTGTGTCGGGTCAGTGAGCGCAGCAATTTGTTGGGGATCATAAGCTGCAAAACCTTCCCAAAGCCTGAAATTGCTTGTTTTGAACTTGTCGCGCAAATAGCAGAATGCTGCATAAGGCACAAGCCAGTCTTTGTTTTCGGAAAAGAACTTTTTGTAGGATTTTTTCCTGCTTACAAGGGACCAGTTCTGGTCGAAAATCAGCTTAAAGTAACGCGCCTTAGTCCTGGTTACATCCACATAATCAACATGTGGCAATTGATTTAATACCACTTTCTTCTGCTCAAATTCGCGCATAAGGCTTTCATCATCCAACACGCCCATTTTCTTCAAATTCAGGTACATTGGATGTAATGCTTTCACGGAAATCGATTTATACGGGTACGAATCGAGCCATGAGTGTGTAGCCACAGTTTCGTTGATGGGCAAAATCTGAATCATCTTTAAACCTGTGATTGCACACCAGTCAACAAGCTTTTTGAGGTCGTTGAATTCACCAACACCAAAACTCTCTTTTGACCTAAGCGAAAAAACGGGAACTGCCAGTCCGGCACCTTTCCAGTAATTCAAATCATACCGAAAATCTGCATCCTGGCACACAATAAGCGTATCCAGGTCAAAATCATCAGGAAGGGATATTTGTCTGTCAGCACCCTTTTCCCAGCTGATGATTTCGTAGTTTGACAAATTGATAATCACATACTTGTATCTTATCATCCGGTCTGAAGCATCAAGGGGTAGATCTGCTGTCCATAGCGGATAATGTGCATTGCTAAGCAACACCGGCTTGTTCCAGAGACCCAGGCATGCTGTATTTCCAATTACACCAACGCCTTGGCCGTGACCAATCCTTGGTGTTTTTAATCGCAACTGCAGCATGCCTTTTTGTAGACTTTGCCCCTGCCCATCGGTTATAGCCGAAGGCTTGAAAATTACTTCAGTGAAAACCTTGCTGTACATGACCTCCGCCTGGTTATGTGTTGCCTGCCAGGTGTCGTGCAAAAAACATTGTTTGACAGCGAAAGGACCAGCATGGCGATTTTCTCCACCTTCCCAATGCAGCTGGTTATGTTGGTCGATGAGCAGGTATTTGTATTCAACCAGCGCATTTTCTTCAACATCTATCGTGCAAGTCCATAAATCGTTGCCTGCGTAAGCTAAGCGAATTAAGGCATCCTCTTGCCAGGCGCCAAGGGCATTGTGCCCCCCAATCAGGCCAATACCCTGGCCCCATTGCGTTTTGTAGTGTATCTGAAAAGTAATTTTCATACAGCTTTATCGTAAAATACATTTGAGTTAACACAAATTGTAATGTAAAGTTCGTGTTTTTTAGGGGCCTTTGAAAGCAAACTGGATTTTTTTTCTGCTCACAGGCAAGCCTGTCGCATGCATCAAATGAAAAAGCCCGGAATTTACATTCCAGGCTTTCTTGTAGCGGGGGAAGGATTATTTGCATGATCCTTTAAGGGAGGGCTTAACAAGAAAGCCTTTGGCTCACTTCGTTTGCCAGGTCTGTTTTCATTTTCTTCCGGCTCGCAGGCAAGCCTGTCGCCTGCATCAAATGAAAAAGCCCGGAATTTACATTCCAGGCTTTCTTGTAGCGGGGGAAGGATTCGAACCTCCGGCCTTTGGGTTATGAGCCCAACGAGCTACCTCTGCTCCACCCCGCAATGTGGTTATTCCCAATTAATTTGGGAGTGCAAAGATAATTTTTGTTTCTTTGCAAAGCAAGAACTTTCTGTAAAAAAAGTTTCCATGACACATAAATCAGGCTATATCAATATAATAGGAAACCCTAATGCAGGAAAGTCTACCTTGATGAATGCCCTTGTTGGCGAAAAGATTTCCATTATTACCTCCAAAGCACAGACAACACGCCACAGAATTCTGGGAATTGTGAATGGCGATGATTTTCAAATGGTTTTTTCCGACACACCAGGTATCATCGATAAGCCTGCCTATAAGATGCATGAAATCATGAATAAATTCATTGATACAGCGATGCTTGATGCGGATGTTATGCTCTTTGTGGTGGATGTGAAGGAAAAGGCCAGCTATGAAACGGTTTTGCCAAAACTCCTGCGCACAGAAGCGCCTGTTTTTGTGCTGCTGAACAAAATCGACCTTTCAACACAAGCCGAGGTGGAAGCGTTGATCAGTTTCTGGCAGGAACAACTGCCCACGGCTAAGGTCATTCCGATTTCGGCAGCCGAAGGATTCAATGTGAAGTATGTGTTTGACAGCATTCTTGAGCTGCTGCCCGAATGTCCGGCCTATTTTCCAAAGGATGAGCTGACAGATAAGTCGATGCGGTTTTTTGTCACTGAAATCATCAGGGAGAAAATCCTATTGAATTACAAGCAGGAAATACCTTATTCGGTCGAAGTAGCAGTGGAATCATACGAGGAAGGGAAAGATCTAGTACGCATCAGGGCAATTATTTTTACAGCCCGCGAATCGCAAAAAGCCATCGTGATCGGGAAACAGGGTGCCGCCATTAAAAAGACAGGTACCATGGCCAGGATTGATATTGAGGAATTTATAGGGAAAAAAGTATATTTGGAAATGGCCGTCAAAGTCAATAAAGACTGGCGCGATGATGAAAATGTGCTGAAAAGGTTTGGTTACGAGGCGTAAAACAGGCAATCAAAAAAAATAGTTATGGGAAATATAGTGGCCATTGTTGGGCGGCCAAACGTAGGCAAATCAACCCTGTTTAACAGGATGGTGAAATCACGGCAGGCAATTGTTGAAGAAACTGCTGGCGTTACCAGGGATCGGCATTATGGTGCCAGCGACTGGAATGGAAAGCATTTTTCGCTGATCGATACCGGCGGATATGTCCTCGGAAGTGATGATGTGTTTGAGGATGAAATCCGCAAACAGGTCGCATTGGCTATCGACGAGGCTGATGCCATTATTTTTCTGGTCGATGCAAGGGAAGGACTCCATCCGCTCGACCAGGAAGTGGCGGTTTTGCTCAGGCAGTCGAAAAAAAATGTGATCCTTGTTGCCAACAAGGTTGATCACACAGAGTGGATTGTGCAATCCCATGAATTTTACTCACTCGGACTTGGTGAAGTGTATACCATTTCGGCCATCAACGGTAGTGGAACAGGGGATATGCTGGATGAACTGGTAAAAAATTTCCCACTTGAAGCCGAGGACGAAGAAGAAACAGATATTCCAAAATTTGCTGTTGTTGGCCGGCCAAATGTTGGAAAATCCTCGCTGATCAATGCCTTGTTGGGCCATGAACGCAACATCGTTACCGATGTCGCTGGCACTACCCGTGATTCCATCCACAGCCGCTACAATGCATTTGGGATGGACTTTATTCTGATTGACACTGCCGGATTGCGCAAAAAAGGCAAAATTTACGAAAACATTGAGTTTTATTCTGTGCTTCGCTCGATCCGTTCCATTGAAGAATGTGATGTGGTCCTGCTGATGATTGATGCACAGGGAGGCATGGAGGCCCAGGACCTCAATATCCTGCACCTTGCCGAAAAGAACAGAAAAGGTGTTGTGATTGTGGTCAATAAATGGGACCTTGTTGAAAAACAGACGAATACTCACCTCGAATTTGAAAAACTGATCCTTGAACGCATTGCGCCTTTTACTGATGTGCCAATCGTATTTACCTCGGTAGTATCGAAACAACGCATCTTTAAGGCACTTGAGCTGGCCAACGAAGTCTGCCAAAACAAGCGCAGACAAATTCCTACCTCACAACTGAACGAACTGCTGTTGCCCATTATCCAGAATTCACCTCCCCCGGCAACAACCCGTGGACAATATGTCAAGATAAAGTATGTTACTCAGTTAAAAACATCTTCGCCACAATTCGTATTTTTCTGCAATTATCCGCGCGAAGTAAAAGAGAACTACAAGCGATTCCTTGAAAACAAACTGCGCGAAAATTTCCAGTTCAGGGGAGTGCCTGTTCAGCTGTATTTCAGACAGAAATGATCGACGAGAGCAGTAAACGGCTTGATAAATGGTTGTGGTCGGCGAGGATTTACAAGACACGCACCCTCGCGGGAGATGCTTGTCGGGGTGGTAAAGTAAAGATTGACGACCAGGCGGTTAAGCCTTCACGAGAGTTGAAAATTGGCGACATCATTGCTGTGCATTTTCAACAATACACCAAAACGATTCAGGTTAAACAGCTGCTAAAAAACAGGGTTTCTGCAAAGCAGCTTGATGAGGTCTATAAAGACCTGACGCCTGCTGAAGAATATGAACATATGCAACTGATGAGGGAGTTTAACTATGAACGCCGCGACAGGGGTGTGGGCAGGCCAACAAAAAAAGAAAGAAGATCAATTGTAAAACTTAAAGGGGATAAAACGGATGTTTGATCATAACGGTGATTCAGCAAATCAATACCAGAAATTTAATGGCTTTGTCAAATTCTTTGTTGCAGCATTGATTGTTGGCAGCTTATTGCAGGCTTGTCAGCCAAAGATGGGAAAGCTGTTGTACCCCGAAAAGGGCTTGACGGTTGCTTTCTACAATGTTGAAAACCTGTTTGATACCATAAATGATCCGACAATTAATGATGAAGAATTTCTGCCCGAAAGCAAGGTGGGCTGGAATTCGGAGAAATACACCCATAAACTGCACCAAACTGCCAGGGTGATTGCAGCTATGGACACCCTTGATTTTCCGCATATCATTGGCTTAGCAGAAATGGAGAATGGCATGGTGGTCAATGCGCTTTCAAGCGAGGAAGCCATCAAAAAGGCAGGATATAATGTCATTCATTTCGAGGGAAACGATCCACGTGGCATCGAGGTAGTCATGATGTATCGTCAGGTTTATTTCAAGCCTTTGTATGCGGGTCCGGTGATGGTCAGTGAGGCTACGACCGGAAAGTCGTACCGTCACATCCTTTATGTGAAGGGCGTCGTGGCAACAGGCGATACCCTGAACCTGTTTGTAAACCACTGGCCATCGCGCTATGGCGGCAGAGAAGAGACAGAAGGCGCCCGACGTTTTGTAGCGTCTACCCTGAAGTCGGTGACCGACTCAATCCTGGGCAAGCAACCCAACAGCAATATCCTGATCATGGGCGACCTGAACGATAACCCAACTGATTCAAGTCTGGTGGTATTCCTACAGGCGAAAAATCCCGCAAATGGCATCAATGACAACGGGCTGTATAATTTATCGCTGAAGCCTTACGCCGCAGGCGAAGGAACCCTGTTTTACCAAAACTGGGATATGTTTGATCAGATCATCGTATCGGCTAACATGATCAAGCCTGAAAAAGGGAATATCAAGGCGGGCGATCAGCTCATTGTAAAAAAAGACTGGATGCTCTTCAAGGGATCGAATGGCATTGCCAAACCAAACCGAACCATGTCAGGAACTAAGTATTTTGGTGGTTTCAGCGACCATTTGCCGGTAATGGTGAAGCTTTTCAGAAAGGACAAATAAGCTGCCGATACTTCAACGGGGTGTCAGGTCAACAGATGAAATCAGGCTTCCGGTTTCATTCCACGATTTCCAGACTCCGGTTTTTACGCCTTTTGCATAAGTGCCTTCAAGGTATTTCCGGCCATTTGCGTGGTACACGATGCCAATGCCTTGTCTTTCACCATTTTCGAAACCACCTTCGCTCCAAAGCTTGCCGTCTTCATACCATGACTTCCAGTAACCATTTCTTTTTTCATCAATAAGAGGTCCCTGCATGCTCAGTTTTCCGCTTTCGAAAAAATGCGATTCAATAAGCTGTAGTGTGCCATCAGTCGCCTTCGATAGCTGATGGGTAATTTTGGGCTTCCCATTCGCATGACGGGCAATTATATCCTCGGTTTGCTGCTTGGGAGTACAGGAAATGATCATCAGCAATGCGAAAAGCAATATGCTGAATAATTGATGTTTAGCGGTCAAAGGTGAGGCGTTGGCCCAAAATTTCATCATGCAGCGTTCCGTTTTCATAAACTAGGTTTCCATTCACAAAGGTGTGGCTCACAGCAGCCTCGAGGGTGATCCCTTCGAGTGGTGACCAGCCTGATTTGTACAAGATATTGTTTCTATCGACCACCCATTGTTTGTTCAGGTCGACCAGCACAAGGTCTGCAAAATAGCCTTCGCGGATAAAGCCCCTTTTGTTCACCTGAAAGCAGATTGCGGGATTATGACACATTTTCTCAACCAGTTCTTCGAGGCTGATTTTGCCTTTTCGGTGAAGGCTTAACATAGCTGGTAACAAATGTTGCACCATTGGGCCACCCGAAGGAGAGTGAAAATAGGGCCGTGTTTTTTCGTCAAGGGTATGGGGTGCATGGTCGGTTGCCACAACATCAATTTTTCCCGATAACAGGCTTTCCATCAACGCTTCGCGGTCGGCGTTGCTTTTAATGGATGGATTCCATTTGATCATATTGCCCTTGTGCTGGTAATCGGCATCGCTAAACCACAGGTGATGCAGGCAAACTTCAGCGGTTATCCTTTTTTTATCAAGCGGGATGGCATTGGAGAAAAGGTCCATTTCCATTGCAGTTGACAAATGAAGTATATGCAAGCGGGTATTGTGCTTTACGGCCAGTGCGACAGCTTCTGAAGAGGAGCGGTAACAGGCTTCAGCAGAGCGAATCTGTGGATGGATGCTGGCAGGAGCATCATCCGTATATTGCTTCCGAAAGCGAATGAAGTTGGCATGCACTGTGGGTTCATGCTCACAATGAACGGCCACCAGACAGGGAGCCAGGCTAAAAATTCCTTTCAATGTCTCGGGCTTGTCAACGAGCATATTACCTGTGCTGGATCCCATAAACACCTTAATTCCACACACCATCCGAGGATCAGTCCTGATCACCTCGTCAAGGTTATCGTTGGACGCCCCCATATAAAATGAGTAGTTAGCAAGCGAGGATTTTGCCCCGATAGCATATTTTTCCTCAAGCAAATCCTGTGTAAGGGTGTTCGGGATTGTATTGGGCATTTCCATAAAACTGGTAATCCCACCAGCCACGGCAGCCCTGCTTTCTGTGTAAATATCGCCTTTGTGAGTAAGACCAGGTTCCCTGAAGTGAACCTGATCATCGATGATTCCGGGCAACAGATATAAGCCTTTTGCTTCGATGATGGTGTAGCCGGCAAAGCGGGTATCATCGGCTTCGCCGCAAGGAATAATGGATTCAATAAGCCCATTGCTCACGGCAATATTGGCTTTCATGATCCTGCCCTCGTTTACAACAGCGGCATTTCTGATGTAATAGCTCGTTGGCATGGCGTTGAATATTAATTATTTTAGGCCTTTTTAATCGGTTTGATGCGTCCTAACATACCCCTGAACCGAAGAGCGATGACGCCAAAAACAGCTTCTTTGAAAATCTTATTGTTCATCTTTGATACTCCCTCGGTGCGGTCAGTAAAGATAATAGGGACTTCCTTCACCTGAAATCCAAGCTTCCAGGCGGTATATTTCATCTCGATCTGGAACGCATAGCCCACAAACCTGATCCGGTCAAGGTTAATTGTTTCGAGCACTTTTCTTTTCCAGCAAACAAAACCTGCGGTGGTATCGCGCACCTTGAGTCTGGTGATAAAGCGCACGTAGGCGGAGGCGTAATATGACATCAATACCCGGCCCATGGGCCAGTTAACAACATTAACACCAGTGATATACCGTGATCCAATGGCCACATCAGCACCATCGTTATGACATGAATGGTACAGGCGAACCAGATCGTGCGGGTTGTGCGAAAAATCGGCATCCATCTCAATCACATATTCATACTGCCGCTGAATCGACCATCTGAATCCGTGAATATAGGCTGTTCCCAATCCAAGTTTGCCCTTGCGCTCTTCGATGAAGAGCTTGCCATGAAACTCTTTCATCAGCTTTTTTACAACATCAGCTGTCCCGTCGGGACTGTTGTCTTCGATTATGAGCACATGAAATTTTTTTTCGAGACTAAAAACAGTTCTGATGATGTTTTCGATGTTTTCAATCTCGTTATACGTTGGTATGATTACTAGGCTGTCAGACATATTCTTGAATCGGAAATTTAGGTTATGTGCTCAATATTCAAACGTTACAAAGGTGCAAAAAATGTCAGTACCGGGAAAGAAATGCCGAGAAAATAGTCTGAATCAAGCTTAAACATCCAACCCAAATGGTTCATTTTGGCAAAAACCGGACGCCAATGATGCAGGTTGCAGCATGAGAGCGTTTATTCTTCAGTAAAAAGCAATGTTATGGCATGAAAATTGAATTTAATTGCTTGTTTTTCTGACAGGCTAAAAAGAGTTGAAAACTGGATTAAACGGTCAGATAACAGCAATAAAAAAATGGACAACTTGAAGAATTACTTGTACTTTTGTACCTTGAAAGTATTGTCTACCTGCTACTATTGACACATCAACAAATCAATAAATACTTACGCTTATGAGATTTTTTTCCGCACTGACAATGTTACTGTTGACCACCCGCCTGCTTATGGCGCAAACGCCCACTGATCTGTTCTTTTCGGAGTATGTGGAAGGCAGTGGAAACAACAAGGCCCTTGAAATTTACAACCCTACCAATCAGGCTGTTGACCTGAGTGTGTATTATGTGTTGCGTTTTAGTAATGGCAGTTCTACATTTGCCGAAGGAGGGGCCACCCGCCTTACCGGAACCATCGCACCTTACAGCACCTTTGTGCTTGTTAACGGGCAAACCACATCAACTCCCACATCGCCCGCTTGCAGCCCAGTGCTTCAGGCCATGGCAAATCAGCTCGACGGTGTTTATCCTGCGCCGACATATATGAATGGCAACGATGCCATCGCCCTGGTAAAAACACCGGGAGGTGTTCCGCCAAATGCGGATATGTCGAACGTTACCTCTGTTGACCTTTTAGGACAAATTGGGCTTGGCAGCGCCATTTCGGCCGAAACCGGCTGGTCGTATGTACAGGATTCCACCCTCACCTACAATAACAGCAACGGAGACCCGGTTACCGGTAAAGTTGTAAACTATATTGTGAAATCAAAAGCTACTGACGGAACCACCTTTGGGCCATTCTGGATGTCATGGACTTCTGACCATTCTTTAATTCGCAAACCAAACATCATCAAAGGCGTTGTTATCAACCCAAGTCCATTTGTGGTAAAACTGGAATGGGATACTGTTCCTGCCATTACCGACACCGCCGGACATCAGGTTTACAAGGATATCTGGACAGAGTTGGGAAGACACGTTTGTGTTGCTGATCCAACCCACGGTCTAGGTGAAAACCCTGCTTCAAACTGGATGCAAATTTATCCGAACCCCGTAGTGGGCGACAACTTTACTGTAGCCACACAATTCCCTGTTAATACAATTGAGGTGTATTCGCTTATCGGACAAGTTGTATACAAACAAGCCTTTAACTCAGGACAAAAAGTGATTACACTGGGAACAACTGGTTTGATTAAAGGAATTTACATGGTGAAAGTTACGTCGACCAACAATGTCACCATTGCCAGAAAGATCGTGATTAATTAGTCTTTCACAGGTCAGTTTAGTCAACGGGAAATAAACAGGTATCTGAAGATGCCAACAACTGGAATCAGATACCTGTTTTAATTTTATTAACCATCATCGCATGAAACGGGAACTTATTTTTATCGCACTTATGTGCATGTTTTCAGTGTCGGTATTTGCTCAGAAACAAGTGGTTAGTGGCGTAGTAAGGGATTCAGCCAATAGTGAAACCATTGTGGGGGCCAATGTGTTTGTTAAGGGGACTACCTATGGGGCAGTAAGTGATATTAATGGCAATTACAGCCTGTCGCTTGATAAAGGTGCCTACACCTTGCAGATTTCTTTTGTGGGTTATAATACGACCAATAAAAGCATTGTCGTAGGCGACAAGCCGTTGAAGGTGAACATAAACCTGAAATCAGACCTGCAACTCGAGGAAGTTGAAGTTGTCGGAGACATTGCTAAAATCCGTGAAACACCGGTAGCGTTTACCACCATACTGCCAGCCAGGATAGAAGAACGTCTTTCAGGGCAGGATATTCCCATGATCCTCAACAAAACCCCTGGCGTTTACGCAACCCAGCAGGGCGGCGGTGATGGAGATGCAAGGGTGACTATCCGTGGATTCAGCCAGCGCAACGTGGCTGTGATGCTTGATGGTGTACCTGTCAACGATATGGAAAACGGTTGGGTGTATTGGTCAAACTGGTTCGGGCTTGATGCTGTTACCCGGAGCATTCAGGTTCAGCGTGGACTTGGCGCTTCAAAACTTGCTTTGCCTTCTGTTGGCGGAACAATGAACATCACCACCAAAGGCATCGAAACAAAACGGCAGATCAGTGTCGAACAGGGAGTTGACCTTGAAGGGAAACTCACTACAAATCTGGGCTATACTTCCGGTAAACTTAAAAACGGCTGGGGTGTTACCCTGGCAGGTGCCATGAAGCAAGGCAACGGATGGGTTGATCAAACCAGTGTGAAGGCCTGGTTTTTCTATACGAAAATCGACAAATCCTGGAAAAACCACATCACAAGCCTCACGGCTTTCGGCGCTCCTCAGACACACAAAATGCGCAACTACAAAAAATCAATTGCGGATTATGACACTGCATACGCCAAAGAACTTGGGGTAAAACCGGAAGATTTTCCGAAAATCATCAATAAAGGCATTGGATATAACGCACATTGGGGCTACATCAAACGCGATGCAGAAGAATGGAATGCCGAAGGTACGGCCAGGGTGATCGACCCAAATGCCGAACGAAAGGCATTGAACGAAATGGTGAACACCTATTTTAAGCCACAGTTTAGCCTGCGCGATATCTGGAACGTGAATAACCGACTGATGATAACCAATATCGCTTACCTGTCGATCGGAACCGGTGGCGGTATTCAGCCCCGTACAAGCCTTAAACCAACCAACCTTATTTCACCTTCCGATTATGAAAACAATCCTGGTCTTTATACCGAAGATGAGATCGGACAGATTAACTGGCAAAGCATCTACAATCAAAACACCAAACTGATCAATACAGGGTTTGGAAAACCAATTCCGCCGGTGGATTCAGCCTACAGCTGGACATTGTGCAACTCAAAAAACTACCTGGTTCAGAATAACAACAACCATTTTTGGTATGGCTTGCTTTCAACATTCAACTACAAGCTAAACAATGAATTTACCTTATCAGGAGGGGTCGACCTGCGCTCTTACAAAGCTGAACACTATAGCGAAATCGTTGATCTGATAGGCGGCGATTATGCCATCGACAAAGCTGATTTGCGCAACAACTATGATGCTGACAGCTCATTGGCTATGAAAAGGGTTGGCGATAAGGTGAATTACTATTACGATGGGTTGGTAAACTGGGGAGGTGTGTTCGGATTGCTCGAATACAAAGTAGGCAAGATATCGACCTTTGTCAACCTGACAACCAATTTGAGCGGGTATAAAAAAGTTGATTACTTCGGCAACAGGGAATCAGATTGGAAATATAAGCCGGGTTTTACATTTAAAACCGGTGCCAACTACAACCTGAGTGAGCACAGCAATGTGTTTTTTAACCTGGGATATTTGTCCAAAACAAAAGACTTTAAATACTATTTCAAGGGATTTACAGCGACTTTCCAACCTGATTCACTCAGCAAAAACGAAACTGTGAAGGCTTTTGAACTGGGATATAGTTACAATAGCCGCAGGTTTACTGCAAACATCAACGCTTATGTAACAAAATGGAACAACAAACCCACCAACCAGATTCAGGGCAAATTCACTGACCCGATCACGGGCAATGAAAAATACACCTATGGTGATATCCCAGGCATGGATGCCTTGCATACTGGAATTGAGCTTGATTTTATTTACAAGGTGTTGCCAACACTCGATTTCCAGGGATTGGTATCCATAGGTAACTGGATTTGGGACAAGAAAGTCGACAATGTGCAAATGTACTTCACCGACAACAACCAGCAGGCATATACCTTTAGCTTTGATGCCCGCGGCATTCATGTGGGCGACGCTGCACAATCGCAGCTTGGCGGCAGCCTGAGGTATGAACCAATCAAGGGATTGTATTTCGAAGGAGGCGCAACCTTCTTCGACCGGTATTATGCCGATTTCAACCCCGAAGAATCAACCGATGCCGACGGCAATGCAGTTGATTCATGGATGATGCCTGCCTATACCCTTGTTGATTTGCATGCCGGTTACCGCTTTAAAATTCAATCATTAAAAAAAGTGAATTTCACCATCAGGTTCAATGTGTTGAATATGCTCAACAGCGTGTATATCTCTGACTCAAAAAACAATGACACATACATCCAGAACTCATACAAGACCTTCGATGCCCGATCGGCTTCAGTTTTTATGGGCGCCGGCACGCAGATGACCACATCCCTGAAAATTTCATTTGAATAAATCACATCAAAAATCTTCACAATAAATAACATAAAATCAGAGAATTACGCTAAAATTTTACGCATGAAAAAGTTAATCATTCTGGCCATTGCAATCATTACCTTGCCGGTGATGATGCGGGCACAAAATTCAATTGCCGAAGCCAGGGCAATGGCTGTTGGCACAGTAGTTACCGTCAAAGGAATTGTAACCAATGGCAGTGAACTGGGAATTATCCGCTATTTTCAGGATAACACCGCCGGCATCGCTGCTTACGGAAGCCTTGTAAGCTCAGTAGCTTTGGGCGATTCGGTTACCATCACCGGAACCTTGAAAATATACAACCAGCTGCTCGAGTTGGATCCTTTATCTGATGTAACCATCAGGTCGAGTGGCAACCCCGTTCCTGCACCCATCGTACTTGGCATTCCACAAATTGGTGAAGAGTATGAAGGCATGCTGGTGAAGGTTGAAAATGTCACATTTACCGACGCTGGTACCATATTTACTGGAAACAAAAAGTACGAATTTACTGCCAACGGCCAGAGTGGATATATCTATGTGAAAACAAGTCAGACAGATATCGTTGGACAGCCTGTTCCGAGTGGGTTGGTTAGTATTGTGGCAGAATGCTCACAGTTTCACTATTCGAATCCAAATGATGGCTACCAATTGCTTCCACGTACCATCAGCGATATACAGCTGAGTGGCTCTATCTATCTGACAAGTGTGTTAAATAACAGTTCGTTTACCAAAACATCACTCGATTTCGACTGGAGCACCAATATTGCCGGTAGCACTGAAATGTTTTACGGAACCACAGAAACAACGGTAACCGCAAATCATATCGCAGGAACCGGAGGATCAGCCACACATAACCTTTCATTATCCGGACTCTCTGCCGGACAAGTCGTTTGGACACAAGCATTTTCTGTCAGTGGAACCGATACTGCCTTTTCGGGTGTAATGCCTTTTGCAACCATTTCAAATTCAACCGGCGACATTAAGGTGTATTTCAACACAGCTGTTGATCATTCATATTCAAATGGCGTTGATGCCATCACCTTGCCAAATACGCTTGATGACACCCTGATCAACTACATCAACAGGGCAAAATATTCTATTGACTTCACCATGTATAATTTCAACAACCAGGGCATCAGTAATGTAAGCACAGCCTTGAAAGCAGCTGCCAACAGGGGAGTTACCGTACGCGTGATCGGGTGCGGAACTACAGCTAACCTGGGTATTGATGAGCTTACAGGTTCAGCAGTGCATGTACTTATCGGACCTTCAAGTTCAAACCGTACAGGCATTATGCACAATAAATTCCTCCTTTTCGACACTGAATCAGCGGATCCGATCGACCCGATTGTATGGACGGGATCGACCAACCTCACGGATGATCAGGTAAACCTCGATGCCAACAACGTTATCATTGTTCAGGATCAGAGTCTTGCCCGTGCCTATAAAATTGAATTCGAAGAGATGTGGGGCTCATCAACACCTACACCTAATGCTAGCCTGAGCCGTTTTGGCTTCACCAAAAGGAACAACACGCCTCACCAGTTCAGGATTAACAATAAAAAGGTTGAATGCTATTTCAGCCCTACTGACGGCGTTAATGGCCACATCGTTGAAACCATCAACACCACCAATAATGACCTTAGCATTGCTACCATGCTGATTACCAGGAATGAAATGGCCAACGCCATTGCTGATCAGAAAAATGATGGTGACGACGTCAATGTGATCACCAATGCCGAAGGAAATAATGGCGCAACGGTTAACACGATTTTGCAAGGAGCCCTTGGAACCCATTACACCTTCGATAATGTAACGAACGGCATTCTTCATCACAAATACATGATTGTTGACCAGGGTGCAGCTGCCTCAGATCCAATCGTATGGACCGGCTCGCATAACTGGAGTGCAGCAGCTGACAACGACAATGATGAAAACACACTCGTGGTGCATGATGCGACCATTGCCAATATCTATTATCAGAATTTCGTAAAACGCTTTGTGGATAACAATGGCGTGCTAACTGAATTGACTGAACCTCCAACCGCCGTGAACGACTCGGCCACAACCCCGATGGATGTTATCGTTACTGTTAATGTGCTCGCAAACGACATTCAGCAGGCACCTGTCACTGTAAGTATTGAAACACAGCCCACGAATGGAAGTGCATTTATTCCATTCAGCAACCCAAATGCAATCAGTTACCAGCCCAATTCAGGCTATAAAGGAAATGATGAATTCACCTATCGGATTGCCTATGCTGCCTCACCGGATTTATTTGCCACTGCTAAAATTTATGTTAAAGTTGGCAGTCCTGACGGACTCGATGAAATCGCTGGTCTTTATCGCCTGGTTGTTTACCCCAATCCGGCAAGCAACAGCGTGTTTAACTTATCTTTTTCGGCACCCAAAGCAGGTACAGGATCAATGCAGCTGTTCGATCTGACCGGTAAACTGATGGTCGAACAGGCATTTAATATGGTTGGTGGTGAAAACACCATAGGCTTCACCTATCGCGGAGAGCTCAGAGGCGCATATTTGCTCAGAATCAGCACCCCAGAGGGAGCATATCATCAAAGGCTTTTGTTTGAATAACAATAGAAATAGTTAACCTCAAATCACCGGTTCATCATGGCGAAGTTCCGGTGATTTTTTTTGCTCATGCCAGAACCAAAACACAGGGGAGAAGTTGCACTGCAGCATACCTGATAATGGATGACGCTAATGGAGCATATGCTTCAATTTCATTAGCTCGAAAAGCAATACGGCGATTTCATCGTCGGTGAGCCGTTCATTGTTTAGGGTAATGTCAAAATTAATGTCGCGGAAATGGTGTCCGCTGAAATCATAGATAAGCTGCTCGCGTTTGCCGTCGGTGTCAGCAATAAATGCAAGGGTGTCTTTTTCACTCATTTGCCGCTGGCCGGCAAGGTTTTTGACACGCCAGCTTAATGGTGCATGAAGCCTGCAATGCAGGCTGTTGGGCAGGTCTTTTGTGATGGCAATACCCGCCCTGCCAACAATAACGGCATGTCCTTCAGTGGCCACTTCATGGATGATTTCACAGATGGTTTTACGGACAGTTTTATCGCTTTTATAATATTTTTTAGAGAAAGCCTGCATGATTTCGTCCAGCTGACTCCGTTTTTCTTCGGTAAATATATATTCCAGCTGATTGGGATGTAGCTGTAGCTTTTCAGCGGCAGCTGAAAGGATCTCTTTGCTGAACACCCGCCATTTATGCTGTTCGGCATATGCATTAAGCCGGGCCACAAGTTTCTCGGCAATGGCAATGCTGTTGCACCCTGTTTCCCTTGATATGGTAACAAAAGGCGCGCCACTAACTTTTTTTGAGGGAGGAGAAGAGGAGAATCGTTGCTCAAAATACCGGATAAATTCTGATTCCATAGCGGTAAGTTTTTGATCAGCATAAAAATACGGAATAATAATGCACAAAGCAATTGATATTTTTGGTTTTATTGCGTATATTTAAGGCATCAATTCAAGGGAAAGGAGGCCCAACATGAAAGCTGAATACAACTGTCCTTATTGCAATGCCTATTTGCTGCTGAAGAAATACCTGGTATTATCAGCAAGGCACAACGGTGATCCTGCGATGCTGTTGTTTATGAACCCTGAACTGGGAAACACCCAGGCCGTTTACCACCCAAACATGCAGGTGAGGTTAGGAGAGCGTTACGATTTCTATTGTCCGGTTTGTCACGAAACGCTCACATCAGAGCTTCATGAAAACCTGGTAATGGTTAAAATGACCGACGAAGCTGGCAAATCGTACGAATTGCATTTTTCGCGGATAGCCGGACAGAAATGCACCTATAAAATCATGGGCAACATATTTGAGTTTTTTGGCAATGATGCCCAGCATTATCTGGATATGATCGGCCTCATCAATATGACCTGAAGCGTACGATGAAGCACATCAATTCAGGGTGGTTTTGAATCTGATAGAAAGATTACCAGATATTCCCGTCATCGGGATAGTTTATTGAAGAAATCAAATAGTAGCCGCACACCTATTCCTGTTCCTCCCTGGCCTCTGTAGCTATCACGCCTTTCAATAAATGCCGGACCGGCAATATCGAGGTGAATAAATGGATAGTCGGTAAAATGCTCAAGGAATTTCCCGGCAGTAATGGCGCCACCTTCCGGACCACCGATGTTTTTCAGGTCGGCGATCTCCGATTTCAGCTGTTCTTTATATTCATCCCACATGGGAAACTGTACCAGACGCTCATAAACATTATCGCCTGATTGGTTCAGGCTGGCAAATTCTTCGGTGGCATTTACCTGCATGGCAACGATGCCCTGCGGTCCGATTGCCCTTGAAGCAGATCCTGTAAGCGTTGCAAAGTTGATGACCAGCTTAGGGTTGAATTTTTTGGCATAGGCCAGGGCATCAGCCAGGATAAGCCTGCCTTCGGCATCTGTATTCAATACCTCCACGGTTGTGCCATCAAACATACTGATGATGTCGCCTGGTACATAGGCATTGCCATCTGGCCTGTTGTCCGTCGCGGGTATCAGCGCCATTACATAGATTGGCAAACGGGCTGTTGCGATGGCCGAAATAGCTGCCGAAACTAGTGCGCCTCCTGCCATATCGCATTTCATGGTATCCATGCTTGCGCTTGGTTTCAGGCTCATCCCGCCAGTGTCGTAAACAACACCTTTTCCAACAAGAATATAGGGCTGGGTGTTTACCGCATTTTCAGGCTTCCACTCGAGAATGGTAAATGTTGGCGGATCAATGCTACCCAGGTTTACAGAGAGTAACCCACCCATTTTCAGTGCTTCAATTTTGTTTTTGTTCAGCACTTCTGCTTTTCCCCCTGCTTCGCGCATCCTTTCGCTGATGCTTTCGGCCAGTTGCTCAGCATTCAGTTTATTAACGGGTTCGTTAACCAGGTCGCGCGCCCATAGTGTTGCATCAACAACTGCCTTGAGTTGATTCACTTCAGCTTGTGCAACCCCATCGCAGCAGATGAAAATATTGTTCAGGCTGTTTTTCTTTTCAGCTGCGTCTTTTCTGTATTTCAAAAACTGGTAATTGCCCAGCGCCATGCCTTCAGCGAGCGCCATCACCTCGTCACGAAATTGCATACTGCAAATCAGGGCAATATCGGTGATTGCAAGGCTGTTGGCCTCGCCGGTGATCAGAGAACCTGCTTTGCGACAAAGTTCAAGTTTTTTGGAAGCAGGCTCTTCCGTTTTAATAAAATAATGAAAAATGACTGAATCGTACCTGTTTAAGGTGATCAGGTCTTTCTTTAGGCTTCGCTGCCGTTGAATAAAGTCATTTTCTGAAGCTGTTGTTTCGGGTATTGCTCCATCTTCATTTGACCCGTGCAAATAAACCCGACAATTGCATTGCGCATAGTTCGGGCTGAGTTGTATATTGGTTTGCATGAACTTGATTTGTTATTTCTCTTAATCAGGAAACAAATATATGCAATATCCATTAAAAGACTCAGATTTGTACACCTCCCTTAATCTACTGTATGAAGTACTGAAGCAGAAACATCAAAAAGGGCCAATCACATTTCAATGAAAGCAGAAGACGGTCAAGGAGTGAAAAACTGCTGACTCAGTGCCTGTATGATCCGGTCTGTGGCACCTTGCTGCTGACCCACATATGATTTACAGATTACTGATGCCTGCTGCCTGAAACCGGGATCGGAGACGAACCGCAGAGCGATATCAACCAGTTCATTGGCTGACCTCACCCGAAATGCACCACCTGACTGGACGAGGTCGACAGCTTCGGAGAAGCGCTGGTATTTTGGTCCGAAAATCACCGGACAGCCAAAGGTGATGGGTTCCTGAATGTTGTGGATGGAGACGCCGAAACCACCTCCAATGTACACAAAATCAGCGTATTGATAAAGCTGTGATAGGATGCCTATGCTATCGATTATCAATATTCTGCATGCTTTCGAGGCATCGAAACTGCTGTAGCGCTGATAACTGACGGGCAACTGGCTGGTCAGTTGTTTAATATGTGATTCTGCCACATCATGAGGTGCAATGATTAGCCGATAGTGCTCGGGCAGCTTCCCGACGAGTTTGAGTAGCAATGCCTCATCGGGTGGCCATGTGCTACCGGCAATCAGCAGCGGGTGGTCATGCTTAAACTGTTCTATCTGAGGGAATCGGTTGACCTGTCGGGCCAGTGACACCACCCGGTCGAAACGGGTATCTCCTGTAACCGTAAAGTTTTTAATTCCAATTGCCTGGAGTAGCCTGGCTGAGTTTTCGTCCTGAAGGAATAAATGGGTGATATAACCGAGTTGTTTCCTGAACCAGGCGCCATACCAGCGAAAGAAATGCTGTCCGGCCCGAAACTTGGCCGAAATGTAAAACAGAGGTATCTGATGCCTGTGTAATGCTTCTATGTAATTGAACCAGAATTCATACTTAATAAAGAATGCCGCTTCTGGTTTAAACATGGTTAAAAGACGTTCCGCGTTCTTTGCCGTATCAGCAGGCAGATAGGCAACACAATCGGCCAGGGGATAATCTTTCCTGATTTCATATCCTGAAGGAGAAAAGAAAGTGAGTAAAATATGGTATTGAGGATGCTGACTTTTAATGGACTCAATAAGCGGGCGTCCCTGTTCAAATTCACCCAGTGAAGCGGCATGAAACCAGATCCAATGCTCGTGTTTTTGAGCAGCGGTGGAAAGCGTGATAAAGATATTTTTGCGCCCACTCACCCATTTTTTAGCTTTGGAATTGAAGGGTGCCGCAAGAAATGCTGAAAAGCGATACAACTGAACAAAGCAAGTGTAAAAGTACCGCATGGGCCTGGCTTTAATAATAATAATACTGCTGAGGAGCCCGCTGGTAGGTAGGGATCATCCAGGTCAGGCGGAAGCCATAGTAGTTATCGTTGTACGACTTGTTGTCTTTTGCCATCAGGTCGAAGCTGTAATCGCGCTGACTCCTGGTCCAGCCATGCAGAAACTGCAAGGTAGCGATGAAGTTTAAAACCCGTGTGTTGCCCATCAGAAAATAGCCTACTTCACCACCGGCCGAAAAACCGCCCCGCAGTTTATCATAGCCTTTGGCATAGTCACCCTTTATCTGTGGGGCGGTGCCATACTGTGACTCGATGCGGATATGATGCGAAACGTATCCGATATTAGCCAAAACCAAAATACCTGAATTGGGATTTGGTGACAATACCGGTATTATTTTTCCTGTGTGAAACCTCAGCTGATAGCCTCTTTCGAACAAGGCAAGGCTGGTGTAAATTCCGTCTCCATCAATGATTTCACCATCTTTTGTCGTGATCATGCTCAGCAGTTGCGCCCTGTTTTTCACCTTATCCCCGAAAATGAAATCGACTGAAAAACCGGTCAACCAGTTGCGGTCGCTTTTGTAGCTTGCCCCGCCTCCAATGGTTGAGTTTACACCAAAATAGGTCGTCAGGTCACCCGACGGAATTTGAAGGGCATACGACCCATGAAACAGGAAACTGGAAATTGTGGAGTCAGAAACGCGTCGCTGGGCTTGGGAAACATGAAATGCCATTAAGCAACAAACAACCAGCACAAGGTATTTTTTGGGCATATCATTCGGATTTGTTGCAAAAGTAACGTGTTGTTGCCGATCCTTGTTGTTTGAGCGGTTCTTTTTTTGCCCGAAGGCCGAAACTTTTCTCATTTTGACAACCCCAATCCCTATTGTTAATTTTTTATCAATACTTTTGCTGCAAATTTTCAAACTCAATTTTTTATGAAGCAAGTCCCAATGGTTGACCTCGTGGGTCAGTATAAGAAAATCAAACCCGAAGTGGATGCAGCACTTGCAGAAATCCTTTCGAATGCCAGTTTTATCAATGGACCAGCCGTAAAGCAGTTTCAGGCAAACCTTGAAAAATACCTTGGTATCAAACACGTTATTCCGTGTGCAAACGGAACCGATGCCCTGCAGGTGGCCATGATGGCATTGAATCTTCAGCCTGGCGACGAGGTGATTACTACCTCGTTTACCTTTATCGCCACTGCTGAAGTGATTGCGTTGCTGAAACTGACTCCGGTATTGGTTGATGTTGATCCTGAAACGTTTAATATTGATCCGATTGCCATTGAAAAGGCAATTACTCCCAAAACCAAAGCCATTGTTCCGGTACATCTGTTTGGCCAGTGTGCCGACATGGATGCCATCATGGAAATTGCTGAAAAACATAAGTTGTATGTTATCGAAGACAATGCCCAGGCAATCGGCGCCAATTACACTGGAAAAGATGGTCACTCACGCAAAGCCGGCACCATTGGCCATATTGGTTGCACTTCCTTTTTCCCATCAAAAAACCTTGGCTGTTATGGTGATGGTGGGGCTATCTTTACAAACAATGATGCCTTGGCTGCACAAATAAGGGTGGTTGTAAATCATGGAATGGTTGTTCGTTATTATCACGACTATGTGGGCGTTAACTCACGTTTGGATAGCATGCAGGCTGCCATACTTGACATTAAGTTGAAACACCTCGACGAATATGCTGATGCCCGCAGGTATGCCGCCAATTACTATAATAAGGCGTTTGCAACTTGCGACAAATTGAAAACTCCTGTCACTGCTGGTTTTACCGACCATGTGTTTCACCAGTATACCCTTGTCACACATTGTGTCGATAGGCAAAAGCTCATGGATCACTTACAGGCGAAAGGCATTTCAAGTGCCATCTATTACCCGGTTGCCCTGCACATGCAGAAAGCATACATTGACCCACGGTACAAAAAAGGCGATTTCCCGGTAACTGAAAAACTATGCAAAACAGTTTTCTCGCTGCCGATACATACCGAATTTGATGATGAAACCCTCGAGTACGTAACCAGTTCGGTGCTTGAATTCCTTCAATAGTGGGTTTTAGAAATAATGATCAAAAAAACGCCTTGGCATCTTCGCCGGGGCGTTTTTTTTATTCCAATCACCTAAAACATACACTGTCAATGTGTTGCGTATAAATAAAAGTCTTGTATTTGGATTCATTCGGCTCCAGGCCGAATTTTCGCATTCAGCCGCTCAAATAATTCACTTAAATTGCAGTTAATTTTACCAGAATTAATTCGACCATAACGCACATTATGCAACAAGATAAACAATATTTTGCACACGAAACAGCAGTAATCGATGAGGGTTGTGTCATCGGTGAAGGAACAAGAATCTGGCATTTTTCGCATATCATGTCTGAATGTAAGATCGGCTCAAAATGCAATATTGGCCAGAATGTCGTGGTATCTCCTGGCGTGGTTCTAGGAAGCAACTGTAAGATACAGAACAATGTTTCCATTTACACCGGCGTCATTTGTGAGGATGACGTGTTCCTGGGACCCTCGATGGTGTTTACGAATGTCGTAAATCCACGAAGCGGTGTTAACCGCAGGGGAGAATACATGCGGACATTGGTGAAGAAAGGAGCCAGCATTGGTGCCAATGCAACCATTGTCTGTGGACATGATATCGGCGAATACGCCTTTATTGGAGCTGGCGCCGTTGTCACCAAAGAGGTGCTGCCTTATGCCCTTGTTGTGGGTAATCCTGCCAGGCATATCGGCTGGATGAGTGAGTTTGGGCATCGCTTGAAATTCGATGAAAACAACATTGCCGAATGCCCGGAAAGTCATGAAAAATACCGCCTCGAAAATGGCAGGGTGAATAAAATATGAGGTTATCCAAAGTATGATTAACTTTGAACAATAAATCGGAAAAGATGAAAATATTAGTTACCGGCGGAACAGGCTATATCGGTTCGCACACTGTTGTTGAATTGCAACAACAGGGCTTTGAAGTTATAATTGTCGATAACCTTTCGAATTCTCAGGCAGGCGTTGTGGATGCCATTGCGCAAATCACCGGCATCAGGCCTGTTTTTGAAAAATTCGACCTGGTCGACAGGGAAATGACAGCCGATTTCTTTCGCCGGCACAACGACCTGAACGGAATAATTCACTTTGCAGCGTATAAAGCGGTAGGGGAGTCGGTGGATAAGCCACTGATGTATTACCGCAACAACCTTGTATCGCTCATGAATATCCTTGAAGGGATGATCGCAAACAACATTCCAAACCTGGTATTCTCCTCTTCGTGCACGGTGTATGGCCAGCCCGATGAGCTGCCTGTTGCTGAAACAGCCCCCATTAAAAAGGCCGAATCGCCTTATGGAAACACCAAACAGATATCAGAAGAAGTGTTGCAGGACACCATCAAATCGTCAAAAATCAATGTGATCGCCCTGCGCTATTTTAATCCCATTGGGGCGCACGATTCGGCGCTTATCGGTGAGTTGCCCCTGGGTGTACCCAACAACCTGGTGCCATTTATCACCCAGACTGCCATTGGCATCCGACAACAACTGAGCGTATTTGGTGAAGATTACAACACACCGGACGGAACAGCAATCCGCGATTACATTCATGTGGTTGACCTGGCAAAAGCGCATGTGATTGCTGTAAGCAGAATGATTAACAAAAAGATGAAACAACCATTCGAAGTGTTTAACCTGGGTACAGGTAATGGCAACTCGGTGCTCGAAGTAATTAATTCCTTTGAACGGGTTTCTGCAACAAAACTCAACTATAAAATTGTAGGGCGTAGGGCTGGTGATGTGGAAAAAGTGTGGGCAAACGCCGATTTTTCGAATAAAGAACTTGGCTGGAAAGCTGAGAAAAGCCTCGATGAGATGACTGCTTCCGCATGGAAATGGGAAAAGGCTTATCGTTCAAGATCTTAAATTGCGTTTTGTGGAAGCACAAAGCGATATATAAAAGTGGATTAGCCCTTTAAAATTATGCATGATAAAAAATACACATCCATGAGAAAAATTTTAATCACCGGAGGCGCTGGCTTTATTGGTTCACATGTGGTACGACTTTTTGTGAATAAATACCCGCAACACGACATTTACAACCTCGATAAACTTACCTATGCCGGAAACCTGGCCAATTTGAAAGACATTGACCAAAAACCGAATTACCATTTTATCAAGGCAGATATCTGTGATGGCGAACATATGCTTCAACTGTTCGAAAAATATCAGTTCGACGGCGTTATCCACCTTGCAGCTGAGTCGCATGTCGACCGGTCGATTGCCAATCCGATGGAATTTATCATGACAAATATCGTTGGAACAGTAAACCTCCTGAATGCGGCCAAACACCAATGGCATCAGGATTTTGAAGGCAAACGGTTTTATCATATTTCGACAGATGAGGTGTACGGATCACTTGGTGAAGAAGGGTTTTTTACCGAAGAAACCGCCTATGACCCGCATAGTCCCTATTCGGCCTCAAAAGCCAGCAGCGACCACCTTGTAAGGGCGTATCACGACACCTATAAACTTCCGGTGGTTATCTCAAATTGCTCAAATAACTATGGGCCTAACCAGTTTCCTGAAAAGTTGATACCCTTATTTATCAATAATATACGACACAAGAAACCGCTACCTGTGTATGGCAAGGGCGAAAATGTACGCGACTGGCTGTACGTGGTTGACCATGCCAGGGCAATCGATGTGATCTTCCATAAAGGCGACGATGGCGAAACCTATAACATCGGCGGCCATAACGAATGGAAAAACATCGACCTGATCAAGGTGATGATCAAGGTGATGGATGAAAAACTCGGCCATCCTCCGGGCACATCGGATAACCTGATTACTTATGTTAAGGACAGGGCAGGGCACGATTTGAGGTATGCCATCGATTCGACTAAACTGCAGCAGGAGCTTAACTGGGCCCCATCACTGCAGTTCGAAGAGGGCATCAGCAAAACGGTTGACTGGTATCTGGCTAATCAAACCTGGCTCGATGAGGTAACCTCCGGCGCCTACCAGCAATACTATGACAAGATGTACAAAGACAGATAAAACGGATTGTTGCAAGTCGGTGAAAAGCCTGTGATTAGTGCAAATCCTGAAAAAGGAAAAGTTTTTTGGAGAACTATTTGCACATATAAAAAAAAAGCAGTTATTTTGCACTCCCTTTTCGGAGGAGATACCTTTAAAAATATAGAACGATGTCAAAGATTTGCCAGATTACAGGAAAAAAAGTGATTACAGGAAATAGTGTTTCTCACTCGAACCACAAAACAAGAAGGACCTTTGAACCAAATTTGCAGGTTAAGCGTTTTTTTATTCCTGAAATGGACCAATGGGTAACCCTAAAGGTATCAGCCGCAGGCTTACGTACCATCAATAAAATTGGTATTTACGCTGCTTTGCAGAAAGCTGCTGACCAGGGATTCCTTTACAAGCAATAAGGCCTGAAAATATTAGAAGAAGAGCTGCTGGTGTAAAACAGCAGCTTTTTTTTTGTTCATTTGTGGCCGGATGCTCAAAATAAATACGGATCAAGGGAGTTAATGATCAAATGAAGGTCTTGATGAGATTAATGTGTAAGCGTTTTTGCGTTTTTGTGTTACTTATGCTGCCGTGGCTCGTTAAGGGACAAACAGCATTTGTCTTTGGCAAGATCACCGACGAGCGCGGAAACCCGGTAGAATTGGCCAATGTGGCTGTTCTCGGATCCTCAGAAGGTGTCAGTTCGATGGCTGATGGCCGTTTTGAGTGCCAGGTTCCTGCCGACAAGGAATTTACACTGGCATTCACCTTTGTTGGCTACCGACCCCATCAACAACGGTTAACCTTAAGCAAAAACCAACGCTATCAGCTCGATGTTATCCTGCAGATTAGTTCCACTACACTACCCGGGCTCGAAGTGCGAGACAACAGAATTAAATCAACCAGCCTCACCCGGCTCAATCCCCGGCAGGCCATGCTGCTGCCAACTGTTGGCGGGGGAATTGAGGACCTTATTAAGACCTTGCCAGGCGTTTCATCCAACAATGAATTAAGTTCACAATATACCGTCCGTGGCGGTAATTTCGACGAAAACCTTGTGTATGTCAACGACATTGAAATTTACCGGCCTTTTCTTATCCGCTCCGGACAGCAGGAAGGCCTGAGTTTTCTTAACTCATCCCTTGTTTCATCGATTCAGTTTTCAGCCGGCGGATTTGCCGCAGAATATGGTGACAAATTATCCTCTGTACTGGACATCACTTACAAGCGGCCGGTCGAAACAGCAGGATCGGTAGCCCTCAGCTTACTGGGAGCCGATGTGCATACTGAAGGACGCAGCGGAAAGAAATTTTCTTATCTGTTTGGTGCCCGTTACAAAACCACCTCATATGTACTGAACGCCCTTGAAACAAAGGGTGCCTATCAGCCCAATTTTACTGATGTTCAGGCGCTGTTGACCTGGGAACTCGATCCTAAATGGGAGTTGTCGGCCCTGGGCTATTACTCACGGAATAAATACAAGCTTGTTCCTGAAAGCCGGCAAACTGACTTTGGCACCATTCAGGAGGCCTACAGGCTTAACATATATTTCGATGGACAGGAGGTGGATCAGTACCGTACCGGCATGGGAGCAATAACATTAACACACCACCCTTCAAATAATGTTGAGTTGAAACTGATTGGTTCGGCATTCAGCACCGTTGAATCCGAAACCTATGATGTGCAGGGGCAATACTGGATCGGCAAACTGGAAACTTCCTTAGGCAGTGAGCAGTTTGGAAATGTCGTTCAGGCACAGGGTGTGGGAACATTTATTGAGCATGCACGCAACTATTTTGATGCGGGTGTTTTTAACCTTGAGCACAAGGGAACACGGGTCAAAGGGGCATCGGTGCTCAAATGGGGAGCACGTTACCAATTGCAGCTGATCGATGACCGCATTCACGAATGGGAGATGATAGACTCGGCCGGCTACAGCCTGCCTGTTGTGCCCGAGGTGCCAGGATCCTCTGATCCGAGCCGTCCTGATTTTACAATCAGTCAGGTGGTGAAAGCACACAATACACTTAGCATCAGTAATTTCAATGCTTTTGTGCAAGACTCCTGGACTTTTTACAATTCAAAAGAAGGGGAATATGTGCTTACAGCAGGACTTCGTGCGAATTATTGGGGTTATGGCAACGAATTGTTGTTTAGTCCGCGTGCAAGCCTGGCTTATAAGCCGAATTGGAAGAAAAAGATGGTTTTCCGTTTGGCTGCCGGTGTGTATAATCAGGCACCGTTTTACCGTGAATTGCGGATGTTTGATGGATCACTTTATGCCGATGGCCATTCGCAAAAATCGTCTCAGGTGGTGTTGGGAAGCGACCTGAGTTTCACCGCATGGAACAGGCCATTTGTGTTTACGAGTGAGTTTTATTACAAATACCTCGACAACCTGGTTCCTTACGAGGTAGATAATGTACGCATTAGGTATTACGCTGACCAACAGGCCAGGGGCTATGCAACTGGTCTCGACCTTAAGGTAAACGGTGAGTTTGTGAAAGGAATTGAAAGCTGGTTGAGTATGTCGGTTATGAAAACGATGGAAGACGTCAAGGGCGACTTTTATGATATCTATGTCGACAGCAACGGCAAAAGGGTTTTTAATACTGAAGAAACCATTGATACTGTGCGAATTTATCCGGAAATGATTCCCCGCCCGTCTGATCAACGGGTGAATTTCAGCATGTTTTTTCAGGACTATGTACCCGGTTATCCTACGTTCAGGGTTCACCTGAAACTGTTGTTTGGAACCAGCCTTCCCTTTGGTCCGCCCAACACACAGCGCAGCCAGCAAACCTTGCGGATGCCAGCATACAGGCGTGTTGATATCGGGTTCAGCAAGCAGCTGATAGGCGAACAAACATCCCTAAAACCAGGTTCTCCGTTGAGGCACATAAAAAATATGTGGGTAAGCCTAGAAGTGTTTAACCTGCTCCAAATTAACAACACCATTTCGTATATCTGGGTTAAGGACATCGAAAACAGGCAATACGCTGTGCCTAATTATCTTACGCCACGACAGTTGAACCTTAAGCTGGTGGCGGAATTCTGATTTCATTGAACTTTCTTCTGTTAAAATTGTTTAAATACAAACTGACTATTTAGAAACAATCTAAATAGTATTATATTTGTACCATTAAACAATACGTAATGACAAAAGTTAGTGACTTGATTTTTCCAGCCCTGCCTTATGATTTCAAGGCTCTGGAACCACATATTGATGCAATGACCATGGAAATCCACCATGACCGGCATCACAAAGCCTATTTTGATAACCTTCAGGCGGCCGTAAAGGACAGCCCCATGGCTTCCATGGATTTTATTGATTTGCTCAATAACATCAGTAAATTTCCGGTAGCAATCAGGAATAACGGTGGCGGACACTACAACCACGATTTGTTCTGGAAGGTGATGTCACCGGATGGTGGTGGGCAGCCCAATGGCGTGCTTGCTGCAGCAATTGACAAGCATTTTGGCTCATTCAACGCATTTCGCGAGAAATTTGAAACAGCAGCAAAGACCCGCTTCGGCAGTGGCTGGGCATGGCTTTGTGTGAAGGCCGACGGTAGTCTCGACGTGTGTTCAACCCCGAATCAGGATAATCCATTAATGGATGTGGCAGATTGCAAAGGAACTCCCATACTGGGCCTCGATGTCTGGGAACATGCATACTACCTTAAATACCAGAACAAACGCCCGGACTATGTTGGGGCATTCTGGAATGTAGTCAATTGGACTGAAGTTGAAAAGAACTTTAAAAACGCGCAATAACGAACCAATATAACTGCCTCCGCATTATGTGACTTTTCGTGCGGAATACTACAAAAAACGGGTGGACCTGAATAGGTTCACCCGTTTACTTTTACTGGCTTTCCGCTTGTAATCAGTCGAAAGCAAGAATAGACTTTTCGATGAGTTTAATGGCATCATGCAGTTGGGCTTCAGTGATCACTAAAGGAGGAGCAAACCTGATGATGTGACCATGAGTGGGCTTGGCAAGCAGGCCGTTTTCAGCCATTTTTACACAAACATCCCAGGCTGTTTTTCCGTTTTTTGGCTTGATAACGATAGCATTTAACAAACCTTTTCCGCGAACAAGCTCAATCATATCGCTTTTGATTTTGCGGATTTCACTCCTGAAGACCTGTCCAAGCTGTTCAGCTTTTTCGGCCAGTTTTTCTTCAGTGATCACATCAAGGGCGGCCATTGCCACGCGTGCAGCGACAGGATTTCCACCGAAAGTTGAACCGTGTTCACCTGGTTTAATGCACAACATGATATCGTTGTCAGCAAGTACGGCTGAAACCGGATACACGCCACCCGAAAGTGCCTTGCCCAGGATAAGGATGTCGGGCCTTACGTTTTCGTGGTCACAAGCTAGCAGTTTCCCTGTGCGGGCAATACCGGTTTGTACTTCGTCGGCAATGAACAGTACATTTTTTGCCTTGCAAAGGTCATAGGCTTTACTTAGATATCCTTCGTCCGGAACAAATACACCTGCTTCACCCTGGATGGGTTCAACCAGAAAACCTGCCACGTTTTTATCTTCAAGTGCATGGGCAAGGGCGTCGAGGTCATTGTACGGAATGGTGATAAATCCGGGAGTGAACGGACCAAATCCACCCCTTGAATCAGGGTCGGTCGACATACTGATTACTGTGATCGTGCGTCCGTGAAAATTGTTTTCACAGACGATTATCTTTGCTTCGTTTTCAGCAATTCCTTTTTTGGTATAAGCCCATTTACGGCACAGTTTCAAGGCTGTTTCATCGCCTTCGGCACCAGTGTTCATTGGCAGGATCTTGTCGTAGCCAAAATACGCAGTTGCAAATTTTTCATACACACCCAATGAATCATTGTAAAAGGCCCTTGAAGTGAGTGTGAGTGTTTTGGCCTGCTCAATAAGGGCATTGATAATTTTTGGGTGACAATGTCCTTGGTTTACAGCGGAGTATGCCGAAAGGAAATCAAAGTATTCTTTTCCTTCAACATCCCAGACTTTTGCGCCCTCACCTTTTGCCAGTACTACCGGGAGTGGGTGATAGTTGTGTGCTCCATATTTATCTTCAAGTTCAATTGCCAGTTGCGAGGTCATCTTTTCCATGATTAGGTGCGCTTTATTGATTAATGATTAAGGTAAGGTGATATTGTGAATAAATTAACAATTTGCCAGCAAAGATACAATTCTTCCCTGATTTTTTGGGTTTTTGCAATGAAAGGACAAAGATTTTCTTTTAAATGCCCAGTTTAAAGCAGGTGCCTGATGGGTAAAAGCAGCCATTCGAAGAACTTGTTGATCAGCGGCCTGCGCTGCCACAATCCATAATCGAAGGCTTCGGTGCTCTCGCGGGTAAAGCGGATATGCTCGCGCACCTGTTCAGCGATATCGGGCTGTTGGCCAATCAATGCAATCTCATACATATACCTGAAGCTGCGGTAATCGAAATTTGGTGAGCCGATCGAGAACAGTTTGTCGTCAATCAAAACAAGTTTTGCATGCAGGTTGTGGGGCAGGTACATCAGGAAGCGAATGCCACTCATGTGCAGCATGCCCATATATTTGTTGCGCAAAATATCGACAAGCCCTACATCGGAGCGCTTGGGGATAATCACCTGGACAATAACTCCCCGATGAGCGGCCTCCATTAGTACTTTTCTGAGCATATAACCAGGTAAGAAATAGGGAGTTACAATGGTGATGCTCGATTGCGCACGCGAAATCATCTGCTGGTAGCGCCGCATGATCCGCTGCTTGGTAATCGATGGCATATCGCGCAGAATTTCCAGGGTATTGTGCCGGATAATACGCAGGTAATTGGCTTTGGCGAAAACGTAGGTATTGTAAATTTTCCAATCCTGACGGAAGGCCTTTTTAAATGCAAGTGTAAGGTCATCCTTGATGCGAAGCATCGATTCGCGCCAGTTCAAATTATATTCGGTGAGGTTTGTTGAGCCAACCCAGGTAATTTCATCATCTATAAGCATCAGTTTACGGTGATTCCGTTTGTGGCTCCTGGTAAAGATATCGCTGTTGAATTTTATTTTTTCAAAAAACCTTACTTCTCCTCCATGTTTAATCAGTTCGTCGAAAAACGCATTGTTCACCGCGCTGCTTCCCCATCCATCAATCAGCAGCTTAATCTCGACTCCCATCCTGGCCTTGCGTATGAGTGCATCCTTAAACCTGGTGCCAATAACATCATTGCCAATGCGGTATGTTTCAATAAAGATATAATCAATGGCTGACTCAATGTCATCTATCATTGCATTATAATACCTGATCGGATCAGCAAAGAGGTGAAAAGGTTCTTTAATTACAGGCATGATGGAGCTGAATATTAGAGAAGCTTAAATCTTTCGATCAGTTCATCTTTGCTCCTGCTATCGACCGGGATCATTGATTTATCGGACAAAACCAGGTTGTTCTTGCCTGCTTTGTCGAAGCGGATGGCGTATTTCAGGTTTACAAGATGCGATTTGTGAACACGGGCAAACTCATAGCCATTCAGCATATCATCAAATTCTTTCAGTGGTTTCGAAACAAGGAAGTCTTCCTGGTTTTGCAGAAAGAAACGCGTTTGATTGTGCTCTGACTGACAGCGTATAATGTCGTTTACATTGATAAGATATACGCTTTCGCTGGTATGCAGCACTATCTTCTTAACCTCGGTGTTGATTTGCCTGAAATTATTGAAAAATGCATTAAGTCTCAGGTTGTTGTCGTGCGTTTCAACAGACAAAACAGCCTTTTCGATGGCACGGCAAAGTTCATTTGGGTCAACAGGTTTCAATAAATATTCTATCGCACTGAATTTAAATGCCTTGAGGGCATACTTTTCATAAGCAGTGATGAAAATAATCTGAAAATTAATGATATCAAAACCCTGAAGCAGGTCGAAGCCACTTCCGTCTTTCAAATGAATATCGAGCAATACAAGATCAGGTTTCTGTGCATTAATCAGTTGTATACCTGATGCAACACCTTCTGCCTCACCTACAAGCTCAACATCATGACAATGATTCAGCAAAAGGTGTTTAATTACCTCTCTGGCATTAGTCTCATCATCAATGATTACAGTCTTTAGCATTGAATTTGGGTGGTGTTGTACTCAACAAACCGGAAGGTTATTGAAAGCCAAATATAAATAATTTTAGATCGTTGTGCGCGTTTTTTTAAGAAAACGGTGGTTAATAACCTTTTAACGGCTTGATTGCTGTTGATTATCTGTTTGCAGGCCGGCTTTTCTATGGGATATATTCCGTTTTCTCATTAAAAAAATAACCAAAAAAAGTGATGAGACTAAAAGAATCAATGCGGCAAGTGCCCACCGGTAAAACTGCAGTTCGCGCTGAAGCTTATCCATTTTCGCTTCAGTGGCGGATAAATCACTCGAAATATCGTTGAGCTTATACCTGAAACGGGCACTTGTCATTTGCACTTTTTTGAGTGACGAAAGGGTTGAGTCGTAGGCCTTATTAAACAGGCTGAAGTAGTGCGCGAATGCTGCTTTGTTTCCGGTTTTTTCATAATTCTGCATCAGCAGGCTGTTGCAGTCATCGTAAAAACTGCTCAGCTGGTATGTTTTTGCCAGCGACAGGCATTTTTCGAGAAATCCAATGGAGGCGAGGTAATTGCCTGCCTTGTAGTGGGTTTTACCGATGTAAAAATAAGTTTCTACAATTCCGTTTGCGTTGTTGATGGCTTCATATAACTCGAGCGATTGCATGTAATTCGTAAATGCTTCTACATATTTTCCCTGGTCGGCCAGCAGGTTACCAATGCTGTTTAAAATGCGGGCCGAGCCGGGAGGATCACCCACCATGTCTTTCATCGACAGGGCCCTTAGATAATAATCAAGTCCCTTGTCGGGTTCGTTCATCTCAGTCGCATACATCAGCCCGATATGGTAGGTGGCATTGGCCTGTTCCCATAGTTCTCCCGATTGTTCAAAAAGGTCGCGTGCCAGAATAAACTGATTCAATGCTTCGTCCACCTGATCCCATTGCCAGTAAACAAGCCCGATGTTTTGGTTTAGTTGTCCAAGTAAAAGGGTGTCGCTCAGGTCCCTGGTGATCAGCAATGCCCAGAAATAATAATCAAGGGCTTTATCATAGCTATCTTGTTGGTAATAAAGGTTGCCGATGTTCATGATGGATTGTGCCTGACCAATTGCATCGCCCAGTTGTTCTTCGATTTGCAGTGACTCCTCATAAAAACTTACGGCTTTTTCCATTTCACCTGTCACTTCATAAACCAACCCGGTATTATGCAGGCAGTTGGCAATCCCTTTCTGATCGTTTACCTGCTTAAATGCAGCAATAGCCCGACCATAGTATTGCAGAGCAAGATCATAATCTCCAATATAATAAGCACTTACACCAAGAGATTTCAGGATTTTTCCTTTCAGCCCTTGATATCCGGCTTGCTCAGCAAAGGCCATGGCATGTTCACCTGTTTTCAGGCTTTTATCAAATGAAACCAGCCGATAGGCTTCAGAGAGGTTTAACAGGGTTTCGATTTTTTCAATTCCTTCTTGTTTTTCAGAGCGCCTGTACATGCTGTCGATTTGCCGCAAATCATCCTCACCGGAAGCATGGATGCCAACCGGCAGGAGGGTTGTAAAAATGATTATCAGTGCAACAAGAAGGTGTTTCATAGGTACTACAATATTACAAATATTTTCACGGAATTAATGCTAAAACAGCCGATTAGCAGGCAAATTGTCCAGCGCATGCAGAATCATTATCTTTGCCACAAATGAACACAGTATGATACGATCAATGACTGGCTACGGCAAGGCAGAACAAATGCTCAACGGCCGAAAAATAGTGGCGGAGATAAAAGCGCTGAACAGCAAACAACTTGACCTTACATTGAGGGTTCCTGCTGAGTTACGCATGATTGAGCATGAAGCCAGAATGGTTGTAACAAATGCCGTGCAGAGGGGAAAGACTGAGGTGAGCATTGCACTCGAAAAATTGCATTCAGGTCAGACAGCTACTCTGAATACTGAACTTGCAATGACCTATCATGCGCAACTCGCAGGTTTGGCAAACCGGCTTGGAATCGACATGCCGGCAGATGTGATGGGCCTGTTGCTCAAATTTCCCGGATTGCTTAATGGCGAAGAACCTGAAGTGAGTGAGGATGAAAAACAAACTGTTTTTGCCGTGCTTGATGAAGCATTGTTGCAGTTTGACCAGTTCAGGGCAAAGGAAGGCCAGGCGCTTCAGCAGGACCTCATCGGACGTATTCAGCTCATTATGAACCTGCTTACTCAGATAGAACCATTCGAAGCACAGCGGAAAATTCAGGTACGCCAACGCCTGGGAAAGAGCCTGTTTGAACAAATTGAAAAAGATAAAATTGATGAAAACAGGTTTGAACAGGAGTTAATCTATTACCTCGAAAAACTTGATATTACAGAAGAGAAAGTCAGGCTCACCCAGCATTGTGAGTATTTTCTGGAAACCCTCGATGAGGAAGGAGCAGGCAAAAAACTCTCATTTATCTCGCAGGAAGTCGGCCGTGAAATCAACACACTGGGCTCCAAGGCCAATGATGCCACCATTCAGCGCCTGGTTGTGCAAATGAAAGATGAGCTTGAAAAAATCAAAGAACAACTATTCAATATCCTTTAAACGATGGGAGAAGGCAAGCTCATTATTTTATCGGCCCCATCGGGTTCGGGCAAAACGACCCTGATGAAACACCTGCTTACACAACGCCCAGGATTGGCTTTTTCAGTGTCTGCAACCAGCCGCTCAAAGCGGGCTGGCGAGGTACATGGAGTTGATTATTTCTTTCTGGATGTGAGTGAATTCAAGGAAAAAACAAGACAGGGCGACTTTCTTGAGTGGGAAGAGGTTTATCCGGATGTGTTTTACGGAACACTCAAATCGGAAGTGGATAAGTTGATTGCCAATGGGAAACAAGTTGTTTTTGATGTTGATGTCGTTGGTGGCCTGAACATAAAAAAGCATTATGGTGCGAAAGCCCTGGCAATATTTATCCGGACACCCTCACTCGAAATTTTAACGCAGCGGCTTTTAGCCCGGGGAACCGATGGCAAAGAAAGCCTGCAGAAGCGGCTCGATAAGGCAGCATGGGAAATGACCTTCGCTCCCCGTTTTGACCTGATTATCGAAAATGATGAACTTGAAAAGGCAAAAGTAAAGCTGCTCGACGAGGTGGACCTTTTTATACAGGGAGGGTGAAACCAATCAACACAAACATTACTATTTTAAACAGAATACAGCATGCAACACACCTATAAGGCCATCGAGCTACCGGCAATCAACACGAATATCATTAAATCAATGCTTGGACTAAGGCTTGTTGAGAAACCCTTGCCTGAAATTGGCGAACAACAACTGCTCGTTAAAATGGAAGCAGCAAGCTGCAACCCCTCCGACATTGCCTTTTTACAGGGCACTTATAATGTGCAGAAAACAATGCCCTGTGTTCCGGGTTTCGAAGGAGCGGGTGTCATCGTTGCCTGTGGCAGTACCCTGAAATCAAAAGAATGGATTGGTAAACGCGTAAGCTGTTTCACCCAAAGAGACAAGGATGGCACCTGGGCTGAGTATTTTTTGGCTGATAAAAACGAAGTAATTGTTGTTGGCGATCAGCTGGACGCACAGCAAGCTGCCACATTTTTCATCAACCCATTTACTGCCTGGGGCTTGTTTGATATTGCCCTTGAGCGCGAAAGCAAAGCCATCATCATCAATGCTGCCGGAAGCCAGGTAGCAGCGTTCATGGTAGCCCTCGCTGCCAAACACGGTATGAAAACCATCGGCATTGTCAGGAAGGCTGAAACTGCTGCAATGCTTGCCAACCACGGATTTGATGCCTTATTGGTGTCTACCGGAGAAGATTTTGCAGCGCAATTGAAAGCCATTGCCTGGGAACTGGAAGCAACAACAGCTTATGATGCTGTTGGTGGTGAAGCTACGGGCCAATTGGTGAACTGTTTGCCGCCTGATTCTGAAGTGGTTGTTTACGGAGGACTATCGGCCAAAGCAGCTGCCGAAATCAGCATTATGCAGCTCATTTTCAACAATGTGATTATCACCGGATTTAACCTGAACGATTGGATTGAGCTAGCTGACGCCGAAGAATTTGTTGAAGTAAAAGAAGCGCTGATCGACCTTATCCGATCAAAAACAGTGTATACAAGGGTGCAACTTGAATTGCCAGTTACAGATGTTGTCAAAGGGTTGCGCACGTATATAACTTCCATGTCGGCCGGGAAAATGCTCATTAGATTTTAAGGTACAATGATCAGGCAAAACCGCATCGGACTTTTTTTTGGGTCGTTCAACCCGATCCACTCCGGACATATGATGCTGGCAAATTATATGCTGGCCTTCACCGACCTGCATGAGGTTTGGTTCGTTGTTTCGCCACAAAATCCACTGAAAGAAAAGAAAACACTCCTGGCCGATTATCACAGGCTTGACCTGGTGTATAAAGCCGTCGACGACTACCCGGGCTTCAGCGTTGTCGACATTGAATTCAGGATGCCGAAACCTTCGTATACCATTGATACACTGGTGCGGTTGCAGGAAAGGTATCCTGGTTCTGTTTTTTCTGTGATTGTTGGGGCCGATTCACTGCAATCGCTGCATAAATGGAAAAACCACACCCAATTACTCGAACAATTCCGTTTACTTGTTTACCCGCGTGAAGGTTTTGATGCGGGAACTTATGCAGGCCATCCGCATATTGAGGTAGTCAACGCACCGGAGATTGAAGTTTCGTCAAGCTTCATCCGAAGGGCCATCGCTTCAGGAAAAGATGTCAGGTTCTTTCTTCCACCAAAGGTATATGACTATATCACAGAGATGCATTTTTACGAATAACCGAATCGTAATCAGTTGGTTGCCAATCAGAATTTTATGTTGAAATAGGCATATACCTTGCTGCAAATCAGGTCAACGAAGCCTATTGGCAGCTCATAGAAGAAAGGCAAACGGAGCAAAGTTTCAGAGAACCTGATGGCATTTGGTAGCTGCCGGCCGTCATGTCTGCCTTGGAAAAACTGGCTTTTATGCAAAGGCAGGTAATGGAATACTGCATGCACATTGTTGTTGTTCAGGTAATCCATGAGCGCGTTGCGCTGTTCTTCATCCTTCAACAGCAAATAGAACATATGGCCGTTGTTGGTGGCAAAATCGGGAATTTCGGGCAAATAGATCAGCCCTTTATCGGCAAGCGGTTTTAATTGAGCATGATACCTGTTCCAAATCTCAACGCGTTTTGCCTGAATGGTTTCGATTTGTTGCATCTGACCATAAAGCACACCGGCGATAATGTCAGAAGGCAAAAAGGAAGATCCGACATCAACCCAGTTGTACTTGTCCACTTCGCCCCTGAAAAATGCGGCCCTGTTTGTCCCTTTTTCCCACACAATTTCGGCCCGTTTAATGAATTGTGGATCGTTGATGGCAAGCATGCCGCCTTCGCCGGTGCTGATGTTTTTGGTTTCGTGAAACGAAAATGCCCCGAAATGACCAAAACTACCAAGGGCCTTAGCCTTGTAAGTGGCATCGATGGCATGCGCAACATCCTCAATGACGAAAAGACCGTACTTTGCTGAAAGCGCCATCACCTTTTCCATATCGACGGCAACACCGGCATAATGAACAACAACAAGTACCCTCGTTTTGTCAGTGATCAGCGCCTCAATCCCATCAACATCAATATTCGGAAGATTGTTAGAGGAATCGGCAAAGCGAATGACCGCACCGCGCAGGATGAAAGGATTGGCCGTTGAAACAAAGGTAAACGAAGGCATGATGACTTCATCTTCAGGTTTCAGGTCGATGAGCATGGCAGCCATTTCAAAGGCATCGGTGCAAGAGGTGGTTAAAAAACACTTCAGGAGTCCGTACTTTTCTTCGAAAAGGGCATGGCATTTTTTGGTAAATGCGCCATTGCCCGATATATGACCGGAATAAGCCGCATTGACAATATGTTGTATTTCATTCCCGGCAAACCAGGGTTTGTTGAATGGAATTTTCATGAGCAGGCGAACAATTTGATTGCGAAAATACAATTATTAATCATTGACACAGGCAACAGGCGTCGAAGCGCTACTCGGCTTAAGCAATAAGTTCGCAGCAATGGCGTCAGGAATTTTAGGATATTTGCAAAGGAAAATAGGAACTGCTTAACAAATGATACGACAAGCCAATGATGTCGCCCGATACTGATTTCAGAACAAATCATCCCGATCCTGCCATCGCAGGCAGCCGATCCATGGTGGATGTGATTCGTTACAGGGCGGCTAAAGAACCTGATCTTGTTGTGTTTAAGTTTTTGGACGATGGGGTGCAGCTGAGCGAAACCATCACCATGCAGCTGCTTGATCAGAAAGCAAGAGCAGTGGCCGAAAAGCTACAACAAACCGGACAAAAAGGCGACAGGGTTGTGCTGTTGTTCCCACCGGGAATGGACTACATCATTTCGCTTTTTGGGTGTTTTTACGCAGGCATGGTCGCGGTGCCTGCCTATCCGCCGCGGCGAAACCGCTCATCAAACAGGGTGTTTCGGATCATTGAAGATGCCGGCATCAGCCTTTGTTTAACCACAGCCCAGGTCCTAAAGGATATCGAAAGAAATTTCGCAGCCGATTTCGCAAACCACCACATCTGGTGGATCACTTATGAAGAGATTGACCTTGCGCGTTTCAACCTTTGGATCGCACCCGATCTGGACGAAGACGACCTGGCACTTTTACAATACACTTCCGGCTCTACTGGTGAGCCTAAAGGTGTGATGATCAGCCATTTTCAAATTCTGTACAATTCCGAAACTATTGGCCGGTCCTTTGGTTTCAGCAAGGCTTCAGTGGGGATGAACTGGCTCCCCATTTACCATGATATGGGCCTGATTGGAACCATTATGCAGGGACCCTATTTTGGCTTTCTTAGCATCACAATGCCGCCAATGGTGTTTCTGCAGGATCCTGCAAAGTGGCTAAAAGCAATTTCTGCACACAAGGCGACCATTGCAGGCGGACCAAATTTTGCCTACGACCATTGTGTAAACAAGGTTGAGCTGTCGCAGCTTGATGGAGTAGATCTGTCATCAATAGAAACTTTTTTTTGTGGTGCTGAACCTGTCAGGAGACAAACACTTGAAGCTTTTGTAGAAAAATTCAGCAATCATGGCGTCAATATCAGGCAGATTTACCCTTGCTATGGCATGGCCGAAACAGTGTTGATTGTGACAGGAGGAATAAAAGGAAGTGCACAGCGATTTGTGGTACTCGACCAGCAAGCGCTGAACAGGGGTAATGTAGTGGTTGTTAATGAGCAACATGCTGACCATATTCATTTTACCGGTTGTGGACATTGCTGGCTTGATACCCGCGTCAGGATTGTAAACCCTGAAACAGGCGTACCTTCAGGAGCCAACGAAGTCGGCGAAATCTGGATCAGTGGAAGCGGCGTATCAAGGGGCTATTGGGGCCGTGCCAATGGAAATGAATGGGGTTTTGGTTATCGGTTGGCCGATGAGCCTGAAAGGGAATATTTCAGGTCAGGTGACCTTGGTTTCATGATTGGTGAAGAGCTTTTCATTACGGGCCGCATCAAGGATCTGATGATTTTCAGGGGTGTAAATGTGTATCCAACTGATGTTGAATTTCTTGTTCAGCGAGCTCATTCATCACTCCGACAGAATGCCGGCGCCGCCTTTTCGGTGATGGTCGATGGCGAAGAGCGTCTCGTACTTGTTCAGGAGGTTGAGCGCAGCAGCATGCACAACCTGCCTTCGGAGGCCATTTTTTCTGTTGTCAGACAGGTCATCGCTCAAGAGCTTGAACTTTCAATTTATGCCATATTGCTGCTCCGACCAGGTAGTCTGCCCCTGACCTCTTCAGGTAAAATTCAGCGCAGGGTCGCCAAATATGGTTATCTGACCGGCAATCTTCAGGTGATTGAAAGCTGGCAGCAAGCCGCCACTGCCGACAATTTGTCAGCATTTGTTCCACACACCCCGACTCCAGATCACCTGCGCGAATGGCTGACACAATGGATACATCAGAAGCTACACATTCCGCTGAACGAGATTGAAGCCGATAAGCAAATTACTGCTTATGGCCTCGACAGCCTTGCGGCAGTAAGTCTGGAGAGTGAGATTAACAACCATTTTGGGAATTACTGGCATATCTCCATGTTCATGATGGATACCAGTATTAATCAATTGGTCATAGAGGGTATGCGGATTTATACGGAGGAATCTAAATTGGAGAAAAATTAAGGCCGGGGGCTGAATGATTCTTGTGAAATTTACGTTTAGGCAAGAAAATTGATAGTACATCAAAAAAAGCATGACATTGTCGATGAAAGACATGAATGAACTGAAAGCCCTGATCAGCCTGGTAGACGAACCTGACAACACACTGTTTGAGCAGGTTAGCCAGCGGATTCACGCCTATGGCATGGAAGCTATACAAGCCCTGGAAGACGCATGGGAAAACACCTTCGACGACAATATTCAGCAGCGCATCATTGCCATCATCCATAATATTCAACAGGAGCACCTGTACACCGAACTGAACAACTGGGCAAACTTTGGGTACACCGACCTGCTGAAGGGATTTATTCTGGTAACCAAATTTCAATATCCTGACCTTGACACGGACCAGGTTACCCGTGAGGTAGGCAGAATCATTCAGGAAGTATGGCTCGAACTGAACAACAACCTGACGGCGCTTGAAAAAATCAAGGTGATAAACCATGTGTTGTACGACATCAACAAGTTCAGTGGCAACACAACCAACATCCAATCGCCGGAGAACTTTTATATCAAGAACCTGCTCGACAGCCACAAAGGCAACCCCTTGTCCCTGGGGATGTTCTATGTGTTAATCGCGCAAAGCCTGAAAATACCTGTTTATGGGGTTGACCTTCCGAAGCATTTTATCCTGGCCTACGCCGATGAAGTTTTCGAAGGCGATAAAAAGCTCAAGCTGGATGAAGAGGTGATGTTCTACCTTAACCCGTTTAATAAAGGTGCAGTGTTCACACGCAACGAGATCGAATTGTACATCAAACAAATAAATATTGAATCAAGGGATACGTATTTCAAACCCTGTTCAAACACAACCATGATTCACCGCATGATCAGTGGGCTGATTGAAGCATATACACAGCTCGACAACAAACAAAAAGCAGAAGAGTTACGCTATTTGCTCGGGGCTTTAAATAAAAGCTGATTGTGATTCAAAATCCATGTATATTTGCATGGAGTGCATTTCTAATCAAGATAATTAGCTTCCTGCTCATCGCAAAGCATTGCGTTTTTTGGCAGGCATTGTTTCTAATTCAAATTAATTATCTTTGATCATCTATTAACCTTAATAACGGTTAGCCATGCTTTTGCTTTTCGATTCACTTACTGGTTTTCTTGAGACATACTGGTATATTGTTGCATGTTTGCTGATGATGGGTTTGGTGATGTTTTTGTTCTATGTGCACAGGCGCAACAACAAACGCAAGTTTTTTGAATTGGAACAAAAAATATATGATCACGCGGAGAATGTTCACAAACAACTTGAAAATAAGTTAATTAATTTACAAGAAGAGTTCAGGGGTAAATTCGAAAACCTCAGCTTCCCTGAACAAGCCATGAACCAGGCTCCTGCCAGACATGCCGTGCAGCCAGGCGAAATTGACACAAGCAGGTATCTGGAGCAGTTGGATGTGTTTAAACGGGGGTTGTACGAATACCTGAACGCACTCAGCGCGAGAATAAAGGCTACAGAGGAACATTTAAATCTGATTATCAATCACATTGAAGAGCTTACCGAAGACGACAGCCCCGAACAAACTGAAGAATCAGCCAAGGCGAATATGGTTGAAAGCAAAGCAGAGAAACCAAGACAAACACCATACGCAAACACTTCGGTGCAGCCCCTTGCTGAATACAAAAGCCCCGGGATGCAAGCGGAACCGCCACCGCAGCCCAATGAAACTGCCGCTGTTGAAATAACAGTGGAGAAGGATGATCAGAAAACGGAAGATGGAACAGCTGAAATGGAAGTGGAAAGACCTGTAATAGCTGTGCAAACACCCGAAATAGTTTCACCGGGTTATGCTAAAATAGAAGATGTTAAACCCGAAATTCAGTTCGAAGCCATCACTGAAAAAGAAATGGCAGAAAATTATTTCGATGAAATTGAGCAAACCACAAAAGTTGATCAGGAGATTGAGCCGGAAATCAACCGACCTGACAATGCAGAAACAGAAGCCGTGTTGCCGGTAATGCCTGAAACTGTACCAGACTCCACCGAAATCCTTCCTGAATCGACAGAAGCTCCAGCAGATCATGATGCAGCTGAGACAATTGAAGAGGGAATACCGGGCGTCTTTTACTTTTCTATCCCTGATGGGCAGGGTTTCTTTGAGGATGCCTCAAAAAATGCGATTCAGACGGAGGCCAGCCTGTATAAAATCGAAATGGATCCTTCGGCGCCTGAGTTGGCTTCACTGACCTTTGTTGCAAAAAACGAAACATTTATACGTGATATCATCACCCACGCTGATACCTGGCTAAAACCGGTGTGCTCCATACAAAGCCTGCGTAATTCAGGAACCCGTTTGACGGTAATTCAGAAGGGAATTGTGCAGCTTTCCGATGGCAGGTGGCAGGTGAGGGAGGATGCCAGACTGAAATTGTTGATGTTTTAAGAAGCCACCTCCCGGAAGGTGTCATGTCAATCTTCAACTACTAGCTGATTTACTGCATGAAGCAAATTTCACTTCTTTTCATTGGCATACTATTGCTTTTCGGTTTTTGTCTGCAGGCACAGGAATTTAGTTACAAGCATTATACCGTGCAGGACGGGCTTGTTCAGTCACAGGTAATGGCTGTGTTTCAGGATAGTCGGGGATATATTTGGGCAGGGACAAAAGGGGGAGTGAGCCGCTTCGATGGCAGTGCATTCGTGAACATTACTGCCAGGGAAGGACTGTTGGGCAATCTGATTGAAAACATCATAGAGGACCATAGGGGAAGGATCTGGTTTCTCTCCGTTGAAGGACTCAGTTGCTATGACCAGGAGAAGATAACTACATACCCTACGGATCTTTTTAAGGGTGGAACCGGACTTGGTATGTTATACGAATCGAAACCCGATGAGATTCGCATCTTTTATGGTAACAACAAGCATCAGGCAATCGTGGTCGATTTCAAGGATGGGCAGTTTGAACAGGTGGCCTGTTATTTTCCTGAAGCAGATTTGCCCAATGATAAATATAGCTTTACCTACACCTATGATTTAAATGAAAAAGTGGTTTGGATGTTATCAGCCTATTATGGCTTGTTCAAAATAACCGACCTGAACATTGAGCGAATTCCATGTGAAATGAAGGTTTATCAGGCAATAAACATGGGCAACGACAACAGATTGTATCTCATGGCTGATAATAAAGTATACTATATCAGCGACAATAAATTGCATGAAGTATTTACAAATAGCTTTGCTTTTGAAACTGAAATCAGCCACCAATTTGCAGTTGATTCCCATGGCACAGTGCATTTCTACAACTTTGGACTGAAAGAGCTTCATTATTATCAGCACGGAAAGGTTCACCGTGATCATTATGAGTTTAACGGAATCACCTACCTATATGTTGATCAGCAGGATAACCTGTGGATAGGATCCGAAAAAGGGCTCTTCCGGCTGATATCAAAGGCATTCACCAACTTCATTCCGCTGCATTGCGGCATCAATGGGCTTATTTGGAGTATTTCCGAAGATAAAAAAGGAAACATCTGGTTTGCTTCCTATGAACAAGGCTTATGCTATTGGGATGGCACGCGCATTATTTCTGAAGAAAGCTATAAAAAAGCTACCGGAAAAGCCCGTTTCAATTTTTATATGGGCAGCACAATCGATCACGAAAAGAACATCCTGTATACAACCACCGACTTTGGCGGACTGAAATACGATGGAAAGGCATTTTCGAAACTCTATGACGGAGATCTCCTTTTATCATCCTTGTATTTATTCGAAGACCCGGACAACTTTGACTTGTATTTTGGCGCAGGGATTGGACTGGTGAGGAAAACACCTGATGGCCGGGTCGAAGACCTGGATCTTCATCCGGGAAATGGAAGAAGCAGGAGCACGGTATGTATCATCAAGGACAAACAGAAACGACTCTGGTTTGGAGGGTTCAAGGGATTGAGCATAATGGAAGGTGATAACGTGTATCACTTACCTACAAATGAAATGCCATATGATAAAGGTGCCAATGCCATGGTTTCAGACCATAAACAAAATATCTGGCTGGGCAATGTAGAAGGCTTGTATTTTTATGATTTTACGACATTTCGGCAGGTAAAAGCCCCCGGACTCGATCAGTTTATTACTTCCCTTGTGATGATGGGCGACACTGCAATGCTCATTGGAACCGTTAAAGGTTTGGTATGCCTCGATGTGAAAATGTGGTACAATGAGGGAAAAGCAAGTACCAAGGTGTTTACACGTGAAGACGGTTTTCATGGCATTGAACCGGGACAGCATGGCATTTTCGAGGACTCGAAAGGCTATTTTTGGATAGCTGCCTCAGACCGTGTGGTGCGTTTCGATCCGAAAATGTACCGCCGCAATGCTTATGCACCCATAACCTATGTCAACCAGCTGAGTTACCTCAACAAACAAATGGATTGGGTTAAGTCGGATCCGGCAAAGGATGAAACCGGAAATTACCTGTTCGATTACACCCAGAAAAACCTGCGTTTCGACTTTGTTGGCATCAATACCACCAACCCTGAAGAAATCACCTATACCCATAAACTCGATGGCTATGATGCGGGCTGGTCGGAGCCAAACAGCGAAAAATATGCCATTTACACCAACCTGCCTCCGGGCAATTACACCTTGCTGCTAAAATCCTGCAACAATGACGGAGTGTGGAACAATGAGCCTGAAAGCCTGCGTTTTAGGATAGTACCTGCGATATGGCAACGCAACTGGTTCTGGCTTTTGCTTGTGTTGGTTTCAGCATTGCTGTTTGCTTATCTGGGGACATTGTTCAACAGCCGGAGAAAGCGCATTCAGCACAAACAGTTCGAAACCGACAAAAAGATGGCGCAGCTTCAGCTGCTTGCCCTCAAAAACCAAATCGATCCACACTTCACCTATAACGCCATCAATTCGATTGCTTCGGTAGTGCTGAAGGAAGAAAAAACAATCGCTTACAATTACTTTGTGAAGCTTTCACAACTGATGCGCAGCATCATGAACTCAAGCGAAAAGCTTACCCGCAGCCTTAACCAGGAAATAGCTTTTGTGAGTGATTACCTCGAAATTCAGCGCTTCAGATACAAAGACCGGTTCGATTTCGGGATTAACATCAGCCCTGAAATCGATATGGAAAGCCAACTGCCCAAGATGACGATTCAGACTTTCGTTGAAAATGCCTTGAAACATGGCTTGTTGCACCTCGAAGGAAAAGGCATGCTCAGCATTTGCATCACGAAAGCAGACGGTAGCCTTCAAATCGAGATTGAGGACAATGGCATTGGGCGCGAAAAAGCCAGGCAGATTGGTCAACACTCAACGGGTAAGGGGCTACAAATTCTCAGGGGCTATTTTGATTACTATAATCAATTCAATGCCGAAAAAATCAAATGGGAAATTACTGACCTGAAGGACGACAACGGGGAGGCCGCAGGGACGCATGTGCTGGTCATCATTCCTGAGAGTTTTTCTTTTGAGGTGTGATTGTTTTTCACCTTACTTATACATGGAACATCGCTTTGATCATCAATCTTTTTTTTACAATTAATTCGCATTGTGTAAGGGGTGATGTAAAAATGATGTAACCTGAATTTAGGCCGGATGCACAATGTGGGTTAATTTTACAGCCTAATCCGACCCCCATGAAAAGGACCTTACTGATTTTACTGATTGCCGGTTTCACCAGCACTGTATTGGCACAAAACCTGACCATCGATCAAAAGGTCGATAGCCTGCTGAACCTGATGACACTCGACGAAAAGATCGGGCAGATGACACAGGCCGAGCGCGGAGCACTCGAAAACATCAACGATATTGCGGTGTACAGCCTTGGTTCGCTTTTGAGCGGCGGTGGGTCAGCACCAACACCGAATACAGCGACAGCCTGGGCCAATATGTATAACCAGTATCAGGCTCAGGCCTTGCAAAGCCGGCTGGGCATCCCCATCATTTATGGTGTCGATGCAGTGCATGGGCACAACAATGTGTATGGCGCTGTGATTTTTCCGCACAACATCGGCATGGGTTGCACCTGGGATACCAGCCTGGTGAGGGCGGCCAACCAGGTTACTGCCCGCGAAGTGGCTGCCACGGGCATCGACTGGACCTTTAGTCCGTGCATTGCAGTTCCGCAAAACGAGCGCTGGGGCCGCACCTATGAAGGCTTTGGCGAAACACCCGAAATACAAAAACTCATGGCGACTGCTTCGGTGCTTGGACTTCAGGGACCAACACCCGGAGGGGCTGAAAGCATTCTTGCCTGTGCAAAACATTATGTTGGTGACGGCGGAACTACCAATGGGACCGATCAGGGCAACACGGAAGTGTCGGAAGAAGTGCTGCGCGAAATTCATATGGCTGGTTACATTGATGCTATCGATGCCGGAGTGGGTTCAGTAATGGCTTCCTACAACAGCTGGAACGGACAGAAACTGCATGGACATGACTACCTGCTTAGCTATATCCTGAAAACACAGCTCGGCTTCAGGGGCTTTGTGGTGAGCGACTGGAAAGGTGTCGACCAGCTCGACAGCGATTATCGCACAGCGGTCAAAAAAGCCATCAATGCAGGCGTCGATATGGTGATGGTTCCTGATCGGTATATTTATTTTATCAGCATACTGAAAGACCTTGTCGAAAGCAATGAAGTGAGTATGAGCCGTATCGATGATGCCGTGAAACGGATACTGAAACAAAAATTCCTGTTGAACCTTTTTGAGAAACCTTTTTCTGACAACCTTTTATTACCCACTGTGGGATCGGCGGCTCATCGCAACATCGCGCGCCAGGCTGTAAGGGAATCATTGGTGCTGCTTGCCGCAAAAAACGATGTGCTTCCGCTGCACAAAACAAATCAGAAAATACTGGTAGCGGGCAGCATGGCCAGCAACCTTGGCGGTCAGTGTGGCGGATGGACCATCAGCTGGCAAGGTGGAGAAGGCGATATCACCACAGGCACAAAAATCCTTACAGGTATTCTGAACATGGCTCCCGGACAAGTGATTTATTCCCTCAATGGAGAAACCACTGAGGATGTTGACGTGGCCGTTGTGGTCATTGGTGAGAAACCCTATGCAGAAGGTGCCGGCGACAGGAGTTCGTTAAATATTGAGGGTACAGATGTTGATCTCGTTAAAAAACTCAAAGATAAAGGGATACCCGTTGTAACGATCCTGGTTTCAGGAAGGCCCATGGTAATTGGTGAAATCATGCCTTATACCGATGCATTTATCGCAGCCTGGCTGCCTGGCACTGAGGGTGATGGCATTGCACAGGTGCTGTTTGGCGATTATACGCCACAAGGAAAGCTCACCCATTCCTGGCCAAAATCAATGAACCAGCTGCCCCTGAATGTGGGCGATGCCAATTATGACCCGATGTTTGCCTACAAACACGGGCTTCAGTCTTTTCCAGCCTCATTGGGAAGCACCGAAATCATACCTTACGGGGCAGCGCTTAACAAAGAAGGAAACACCATTGTGCTTGGCTTAAGTGACAAAGTCACCTCATTCAGTGCTTCTGCTGAGGAGTTTACGGTGTTTGTGGATGGAATTGCACAAATCGGGGCTGTGTCGGCAGCAGGCCTTTCAGATACGGATTCCAGCATGCTCTCAATAACACTCAATCAGGTCTTGAATGCGTCAGGTGCATCAATTTCACTGGGTTATTCAGGAAGTGGGATTCATGCAGGCGAGCGGGTGCTGAGTCCGTTCGACAACTTCTTCGTGTACAACGGTATGCTCGATTTCGGGCTGCCGATCAACACACCCGGAAAAGTAGAAGCAGAAGACTACTTCGATATGTCGGGTGTTGCCACCGAAAACTGCACCGATGTCGGTGGAGGACTAAATGTGGGTTGGATTGAAGACGGCGACTATATGAAATACTTCATCAAGGTGAACGTATCAGGCAACTACAAACTGGTAGGCAGAATTGCCGGATTTAATGCTGGAACCCTGTTCTTTCAGTTTAACGACAGTATTCCGGCCCACATCAACTTCACTTCAACCAATGGCTGGCAAAACTGGCAGGATTTCAGCACAAACATTTACCTCGAATCAGGAACCTATGTGATGAAGGTGTTTGCCTACACCGATGGCTTCAACATCAATTATTACAACTTTCAGCTGTTATCAGGCATCGGCGAAAACAGTCCGGTTATCGACAGCATCATGGTAGTGCCAAATCCCGGAAATAGACATATACAGCTGAATTTTAACAGCATAAAGCCTGAACTGCTGGCCATCGGGCTTTACACCATGACAGGAAAACTTGCGCAGGAACTGTACGATGGAAAAACACAAACCGGGCCAAACCAGTTCAATCTGGTTTTAGACCCGGCTTTATCCAATGGCAATTATGTGATCGAGTTAAGAAGCAGCGATAAGCGGTATTTTACCAAATTTATCCTGACTGACTAACACTTTTGGGCATTAGCCCTTGTATGTGCTCAAAAAGTCGTTGATGTTCTTTTCGATGCGGCTGAGCACATTGGCACTGTCAGCCTTAACAAAGGTTTCGCCTGTCACTTTTTCGAAAAGCTCGATATACCTTTCTGACACACTATGAACAAAGGCATCGGTCATGGTTGGAACCTGCTGGCCGTGCTGACCCTGGAATCCATTTTCCATCAGCCATTCGCGCACAAACTCCTTCGAAAGTTGTTTTTGCTGTTCACCTTTGCTGAAGCGTTCTTCGTATTCGTCGGCAATGAAATAGCGCGATGAATCGGGCGTATGGATCTCATCGATCAGGTATATGGTATCGCCTGATTTGCCAAACTCATATTTGGTATCCACGAGGATAAGCCCGTGCTCGGCGGCAATCTGTGTTCCACGCTCAAATATCTGCATGGTATACTTTTCGAGCAACTGATAATCCTCAGCGGAGATCAGACCTGAGTTCAGAATTTCTTCGCGTGTAATATCCTCATCGTGGCCTTCGGTGGCTTTTGTCGTAGGCGTTATGATCGGGTGAGGGAATCGCTGATGCTCTTTCATGCCATCAGGAACCGGCACACCACAAATGGCCCTGGCGCCTTTTTTATAGGTTCGCCATGAGCTTCCGGTCAGGTAGCCACGGATGATCATCTCCACCGGGAAAGGTTTACAGTAATGACCGATGGTAACCATAGGGTCCGGGCTGGCAATCATCCAGTTAGGAACGATATCGCTGGTAGCGTCAAGAAACTTGGCTGCGATCTGGTTAAGCACCTGACCTTTGTAAGGAATGCCTTTTGGCAAAACCACATCAAAGGCCGAAATCCGGTCGCTGGCAACCATAACAAGCAGTTTGTCGGCGATGTTATAAACATCCCTTACCTTGCCTTTGTAAACACTTTTCAGTCCGGCAAAGTTGAAATCAGTTTTTACGATGGCATCTGTCATACTGTGGGGGTTTTTGATTCGTTTGTATGGGATTGAGTTGAGTTTTCAAGGTTTTTCTTATAAGCGGTGATGATCCGGGTGACAAGTTTGTGTCGCACCACATCTTTTTCGTCGAGGAATATGAAATTTATTCCTTCTACCTGCTGCAAAATATCCATGGCCTGAAGCAGTCCTGAAGGCTGACGGGCTGGCAGGTCGATCTGGGTAATATCGCCATTGATGATAAATTTGGCCGATTTTCCCATGCGGGTAAGAAACATTTTAAGCTGCGAACGGGTGGCATTCTGGGCCTCGTCGAGGATGGCAAAGGCATTGTCGAGTGTGCGTCCACGCATGAAGGCCAGGGGAGCAACCTCAATTGTTCCGTCTTCGAGATAGGTGAGCAGCTTTTGCGTAGGCAGCATGTCGCGCAAGGCGTCGTATAGTGGCTGAAGATAAGGATCGAGTTTCTCTTTCATATCACCGGGCAGGAAGCCCAGGTTTTCGCCCGCTTCTACCGCAGGACGGGTCAGGATGATGCGTTTTACCTGCCTGTTTTTCAGCGCCCTGACGGCCAAAGCAACTGCAGTATAGGTTTTTCCTGTTCCAGCCGGCCCAATGGCAAACACCATGTCGTTCTCTTCGATGCTGCGGACCATGGCTTTTTGGTTGGCCGTAATGGCCCTTACCAGCAACCCTCCCGGACCGTAAACAAGCACATCCTGGTCTGCTTTCCGCAGGGGTGTCTCCCTGTCCGATTCGCCTATCATCACCTGATCAATAACGGTGTCGGTGATCTTGCCAAAACGCTCACAATGCACCATGATCAGTTCGAAACGTTGCACAAAAAAGTCTACTTCCTCGGGTTCTCCTACAATTTTCAGGAAATTGCCCCTGGCGATGATTTTCAGCTTCGGAAACAGGGATTTCATGTGCTCAAGATGAACATCGCTGGCACCAAAGATGTCTATCGGACTTACCTGTTCAATCTGTATGATTTGTTCACTCATAATTGCTTCTGTAACAATCTTTGTCTTTTACTTGTTCACGCGGTGTTTATCAAAAATATTCACAAAACTACCCGTTCATCCAAGCGAATTACTAATTTTGACAAGGCAAAGATACAGTAAAAAATATCAGTTAGGGGGCCCGGGCTGCCGAATGCAATAATATGGCAATAATCACATTAACAAGCGATTGGGGAACTGCAGATTATTATCTGGCGGCCGTGAAAGGGGCCATTCTCAGCCGCTTGCCGAATGCAACCATTGTCGATATTTCGCATCATATACACCATTTCGATCTTGCCGGGGCAGCTTTTACCCTGCGTAACTGCTACCGGAACTTCCCACAGGGCAGCTTGCATATTGTTGGCGTGAACACGGAAGAGTCGATCGAAAATCCACATATTGCACTGAAAGCCAACGGACATTATTTCATTGGCTGCGACAACGGCCTCTTTTCGATGCTGCTCGATGAAGAACCTGAGGAAATTGTGGAAATAGAAGTGCCGCAGGACAGCGACTTCTTTACCTTCAGCACACGCGATCGCTTTGTGAAAGTTGCCGTGCATATCCTTAATGGTGAGCCACTTGATGCACTCGGCGACAGGCGCGAAAAAGTGAACCAGAAAATCCTCTTCCAACCCACAGTCACTGATGATGCCATAAAGGGTCTTGTCATGCACATTGATGCCTATGGCAACCTGATCACCAATATTTCGCACAAATTGTTTAAAAAGGTATCGCGCAACCGCCAGTTTGAAGTTTATTTCAATACGTATAAACTGAAAAAAATCCACACCGGATACATGGACGTTCCTGTTCCTGAGCTTGTTGCGCTATTTGGATCACATGGATATCTTGAATTGGCCATCAACCAGGGCAATGCAGCCACCTTGTGCGGGATGTTTAGAAGCAGTCCTGTGTACATTAACTTTACCTAGCCTTTAGCAGCTTTTTTCACACCATTTTTCTTCGGCAAGGCGAAATACCTTGAATGCGGTGATGGCAACAACAATCCCCAGCATGCCACCAACAATGACATCGCCCGGATAGTGCACGCCAAGGTATACACGGCTGTAAGCTACCAGAAAAGCATATGCAAACATGATTGGACCGATGAAGCGATGGCGGTTTCTGAACATGAGAATAATGAATCCTGCCAGGGCAAACGCATTGGCTGCATGCGAGGAAACAAAGCCATAGGCACCGCCACATTTACTGTTGACAAGGTGAATGAGGGGTAGAAGGTCGTTTTCGTGGCATGGACGTGGCCGTTCAAAAACATACTTGAATGCCCTCACTGAAAGTTGATCGCTGGCGGTGATCATAAGGCCAATAATCAGTAAAACCATCACAGATTGCCAGCGGAATTGCCTGATAATGAAATAGAGCAGGACCAAATAAAGGGGAAGCCACGAAATTTTCCCGGAAACAAACACCATGAATGGGTCGATTAGCGGATGGTTCCATCCGTTAACTAGTAAAAAAGCCTGTGTATCGAGTTGGTTCAGGAATTCAAGCATGGCATTACTCAGGTTTTGCCATCAATGACCGTTTCAGTTCAAAGTATTCCTGGTTGTAAGGGTCTCTTTTGATCAGCACATCGAGCATTTCGATGGTGCGCTTGGTTTTGCCTTTTTTGCGGTATTTGTTCATCTGATCAAGGTAGTATTGATCGCCCTTGCAGCGGAATCCCGGGTTTTTACCTTCAACTACAATAAACCCGTGCCCATTGGTTTCTGTTCCCTGAAGGGTGAATTGAATCGGAATCTCGACACGGGTATATAACTCATCAGAACATTCGTTCCAAAGGCCTTCTGTCGACTTAAAAAAGGCGTTAAGCTGTTCATTCATACCGAATTGAAGCGGGTTTTTTAACTTCAGCTCACCCAGCTTATTGTCGCAGCTTACGGTAAAAGACATCAACACAACGCCAATAACACAGTTGTTGCGGGCTTCTTCGGTATACTTTACCTGTTTCAACAACAGGCGCTCAAATTCACCACTGCCTCCTTTAAACCGGAAGTCGAGTACCTGCCGGATATTTTTGTTACGGCCTTCGGCAAGCTGTTGGCTAAGCGTATTGTCCTGGGCATTAATAGATTGCACACATAATAATGCGATCAAAAATAAACTGGAAATCAAACCTGGCTTCATGGTTTAAGAGAATTATAGATCAGCAAATATAGCAAGCCTGACCGAAACTCAACACAAGCACATTGGCCTGGTGTTGCAAAACCTTGCCACTTACAGCTCGTTGTTCAGCTTGAGCCAAAGCAGGTCTTTCAGTTCCTTGATGCCTTCGCCGGTAAACGAGCTAATGAAGATGAACGGCAGCTTTGGCAGGCTTTTCTTAATTTCTTTTTTCAGCTCGGCATCGAGCATATCACTTTTACTCACAGCAAGCACTCGTTCTTTATCAAGCAATTCAGGGTTGTAGGCTTCCAGCTCATCAAGTAATACATTGTATTGTTTTTTGATGTCGTCGGCATCGGCAGGAATCATAAAGAGTAAAATGGAATTGCGTTCAATATGCCTTAGGAATCGCAAACCAAGACCTTTTCCTTCGGAGGCACCTTCGATAATCCCCGGAATGTCAGCCATCACAAAGGATTTATAATCATAATACTCCACGATACCCAGGTTCGGAACAAGTGTGGTAAACGGATAATCTGCAATTTCCGGCTTGGCTGCTGAAACAACTGACAGCAGGGTGGATTTGCCCGCATTCGGGAAACCAACCAGACCCACATCGGCCAGCAATTTAAGTTCGAGGATGATGTAAAACTCCTGACTGTCTTCGCCCGGCTGGGCATAACGAGGAGCCTGATTTGTGGAAGTTTTGAAGTGGGTATTGCCTAGACCGCCTCGCCCGCCTTTGATCAGGATGATTTCCTGTCCGTCTTCCGAAATCTCACCCATGGTTTCTCCGGTTTCTGGGTTGATGGCAAGGGTGCCCAGGGGAACATCAACATAGATATCCTTTCCACCGGCTCCGCTGCTTCCCTGCTTCCCGCCTGATTCACCATTTTCGGCAAAAAGATGCTTGGTGTATCGCAGGTGAAGCAAGGTCCACAATTGTGCGTTACCCCGCATGATCACATGGCCTCCGCGTCCACCATCACCACCATCGGGTCCCCCTTTGGGGACAAATTTCTCGCGGCGGAAATGGGCTGAACCCGCCCCGCCTTTTCCCGAACGGCAATAAATTTTTACATAATCAACAAAATTCGAACTGGCCATGCACCTTAATTTTTGCAAAGGTAGCAATATTTGGCAAGGACTTGATGTCACACTTCAATGTACATAAAATGAGAGACTTTTAGTTGAGGTTATTTGTAATCGTGGCTATAATTCGAGGGTTAATTGTATTTTTGCATATGGAAATTTCAGCAAGGGCCCAACAGGCCAATAAGGTTACCCTGGTCGGGTTTTTTATCAACCTTCTTTTAACAATCGGAAAGCTATTTGCCGGGCTGAGCGGTAAAAGTGGCGCCATGGTTGCCGATGGCGTTCATTCACTGTCCGACCTCGTTACTGATATCATTGTCATTGTTTTTGTCGGGGTGTCGGACAAGGAAAAAGACAGCACCCACCACTATGGCCATGGCAAATACGAAACCTTTGCAACCATGCTGATCAGTTTTGCATTGCTCATTGTGGCGATCGGTATTGGCTGGAACGGCGTCACGGCCATAATTTCTTCCCTGAAAGGAAACATCATCGGCAAGCCTGGAATGATTGCCCTGTATGCTGCCCTGGTTTCAATTGTAAGCAAGGAAGCGCTTTATTGGTACACCATTGCAGTAGGAAAAAAAATCGATAGCCAGGCCGTAATCGCCAATGGCTGGCACCACCGTTCCGATGCTTTTTCATCGGTGGGAACTGCACTGGGCATCGGCGGAGCAATATTTCTTGGCGAACAGTGGCGCATTCTTGATCCGGTGGCCGGACTTGTGGTGAGCTTTTTCATTGCCAAAGTGGCTTTAGATCTGGGAGCCCCGAGTGTGAAGGAACTGCTTGAAGCGGCATTGCCAAAGGAAACCCGCGAGGAAATTATCGCCCTTATCGAAAATGTGGAAGGGGTGAAAAAACAACATAACCTGCGCACCCGGAAAGTGGGGAACATTATGGCCATCGAGGTGCATGTAAAGGTGAATAAAGACCTTTCGGTTGAAGCCTCTCACAATATTGCCACGAATGTCGAAAATGTGTTGCGTCTGAGGTTTGGAAACCAAACCCATGTTGGGGTTCATATCGAACCATACTACGAAAAAGCTTAGCGCATATCAAAAATCCAGTAAGGAATTTCAGCATTTTTGCTTTTTTCTATTTATATTGATTCTAAATAATTAGAAAAATGCGTAATTTTGCAGTCCAAAGCATTTAGTATTGCATCAAAATCCACAACATATTATGGTAATTGAAGAACAAAAGGTTGGTGTATTGGTTTACAGCATCCACGTAAATAGCCCTGAGGGTGAACTGCTTGAACAAGCAACTGCAGTGAATCCACGCACAATGGTTTTTGGCACTGGCAGGCTGATTAAAAGCTTCGAAGATCGACTGATTGGCCTGAGCAAAGGCGATCAGTTTGAATTTATCCTTGGCCCGGAAGAATCATTTGGGGAATACAATCCCGATATGCACATGGAAATTCCCACATCTGCCTTCATGGTTAATGGCGTGATCAAGGAAGGGTTACTTACCATTGGCAACACCATCCCGATGATGGACAACGAGGGCAATCCTTTCAATGGCCGTGTGATCGCAGTAGAAAACAACAAAGTATCCATGGATTTCAATCATCCATTGGCCGGTAAAAGGCTATACACCAAAGGCGAGGTACTCGACGTGCGCGAGGCCACTTATGAAGAGCTGAATCCGGCACCAACAGGCTGTGGCTGCGGAACGCAAAACGACAGTTGCTGCGGTGGCGGCGGAAAGCATGGACATCACCACGATCATCATCACGGGCACACCGACGAAGATGACTGCCAGGTGTGTGGCAATCCGCCTGAACTACAGGGGCAGGGCATCGGAAGCTGCCAATGTCAATAATAAAAAAAGACCGGAATCTTCAGCATTCCGGTCTTTTTTTTGAGCCTTAAGTGGTTTTTACCTGATTCATCACTGCGATTCACTTTCCCACCCGGTCAGGGGTGCAAGCAGTATTGCGTGTATCAGAACTGCTATTCCTAAAATCGCGATTGAAACAATCACCATCAATACAACCATAACATTTCGAATTAAGCTTTGCCAATCAACCAAAGAACGCATACTCGATGGGTTTATTTTATTGCCGGGATGTAAACTAAACCCGTTGGGCTTTTTATCCCTTGTATGGCCTGCAGCCGGATTGCCGGCCAAAACATTAATTTTTGAAAAGCCAGACCGGGGATGAAATCAACAGCGAAAAACCTTAGATTTGTATCAGTATAGCTGATGGATTAATATTAGTTCATGCATTATGGCACCAACACGCTTCGACCTGCTAAACCGTAAGTTTAGTTTCAATGATACCTCTTTTACCAACCTGATGAAAAAGAGGATTTACCATGTGTTACTGATGTCGTCAGTATATGACGCGTTCATGCTTGAGGATGATGGCAGGATTGATGAACAGATATTCAACGAATATGTTTCGTTAAACCTGCGTTATCCGCCGAGTTTTCTGCTTGCCACTTCCGAAAAGGAAGCCTATGATTTTTTAGCCGAGGAAAAGATCGACCTCATCATTATCATGCTCAGTGCCGAAGACAAAGAAACCTACGTGTTGGCCGAAGCATTCAAATCAAGGTATCCCAGTATACCAATTGTTGTTCTGGCACCCTTTTCGCGTGAGCTCAACCTGAAAATCGACCGCAAGGAACTCAAGGCCGTTGATTATGTCTTCAATTGGCTTGGCAATGCTGATATCCTGCTTGCCATCATTAAACTGATTGAGGACAAGATGAATGCCGATTCCGACATCAGGGAAATTGGCGTGCAGTGCATAATCCTGGTCGAAGATTCCATTCGTTTCTACAGCAGTTACCTGCCCAACATTTACAAGATCATTTTCAAGCAGTCAAAGTCGTTCATGACCGAGGGTCTTAACGAACACCAGAAGATGCTGCGGATGCGCGGCCGTCCGAAAATCCTCCTGGCAACAACGTACGAAGAGGCCATCGATTTTTACAAAAAATACAAGCAAAACCTTCTTGGCATCATATCCGACATCACCTATGAACGCGAGGGAAAGATTGATCCACAGGCTGGTGTACGGCTTTGCCAGGTTGTGAAAAAGAACGACAGGTATATGCCCATGCTGTTACAATCGTCAGAGTCAGAAAATGAGGAGATTGCAAAACAGATCAAGGTTGGCTTTATCAACAAAAACTCAAAAACACTCTCCATCGAACTGAGGAATTTCATCAAAGAGTACTTCGCTTTCGGTGATTTTGTGTTTAAAGATCCTACCAGCGGACAGGAGGTGATGCGGGCAACAGACCTGAAAACCCTGCAGGAGAAAATTTTCCAGGTGCCCAATGAATCGCTTCAATACCACATCGAACGCAATCACATTTCGAAATGGCTCAGAGCCAGGGCATTGTTTCCGCTCGCTGAAATGTTCAAGCTGTTTTCACCTGAGGATTTCCAGGATTGTGATGAGATAAAACGCTTTGTCTTTGACGGAATTGCACAGTTCAGGCTGAACAAAGCCCGTGGTGTCATTGCAGAATTCAACCGCGAAAGCTTCGATGAATACCTTTCTTTCACCCGCATCGGTGATGGATCAATTGGCGGCAAAGCCCGTGGACTGGCATTTCTCGACTCACTGATCAAGCGCAACAAGCTCCATGACAAATACCCGAAAGTAACAATTGCCATCCCGCGCACGGTGGTGTTGTGCACCGATGTTTTTGATGATTTCATGGAAGAGAACGACCTTTATCAGGTGGCCCTTGCCGATGACCTGAGCGATGCCGAAATTCTGAAACAGTTTGTAGAAGCCAGACTTCCCTTCAGGATTCACGAAGATTTATATACGCTGATTTCTGTAATCAAAAACCCGCTTGCCGTTAGGTCGTCGAGCATGCTCGAAGACTCACATTATCAGCCATTTGCTGGTATTTACAGTACCTATATGATTCCGGTAGTTGAAAACGACGAGCGCCTGATGATCAAAATGGTGAGCAATGCCATTAAAAGCGTTTATGCATCTGCATTCTACAAGGACAGCAAAGCCTATATGACGGCCACAAAGAACGTGATCGATGAGGAGAAAATGGCCATTGTGATGCAGGAAGTCTGCGGCAAATCCTATGGACACAGGTATTACCCGGCTTGTTCAGGTGTTGCACGTTCCATCAACTTTTACCCCATTCCTCCCGAAAAGCCTGAAGACGGCATTGCCAATATTGCACTCGGCCTGGGAAAGTACATTGTCGACGGGGGACAATCACTGCGGTTTTCACCCAAATACCCTCAAAAAGTGCTTCAGGTCAGTTCGCCTGAAATGGCGCTGCGCGAAACCCAAAAACACTTTTATGCCCTGAACCTCGATCCGAACAGCTTCCAACCCAATGTTGATGATGCAGCCAACCTGCTCCAGCTCAGGCTTACAGAGGCCGACAAGGACGGCGCTATCAAATATGTTTGTTCAACTTACGACTTCCAGAACGACATTCTTCGGGATGGGTATCAGCCCGATGGAAAGAAAATCGTTACATTTTCAAATATTTTAAAACACAACACTTTCCCGCTGGCAAAAATTGTGGAGGACGTGCTTGAGATTGGACAGCGTGAAATGGGTAAACCCATTGAGATTGAGTTTGCGATCGAACTCAACAAACCAAAAGACGTGCACCAGGTGTTTTATGTGTTGCAAATCAGGCCAATTGTAAGCAGTACCGATTCCGTCGACTTTGATATTGAAGGTGTGCAGAAGGAAAAAACCATCATCACCACCGATCATGCCCTGGGCAATGGAATTATCAAAGGAATCCGCGATTTTGTGTACGTGAAACCCGAGCATTTTGATCCGGCCCGCACCCGCGAAATCGCTGAACTCGTCGGCGGCATTAACAAAACATTTCTGGATAAGGATAAAAATTATGTCCTTGTTGGCCCCGGTAGATGGGGATCAAGCGACCCATGGCTGGGCATCCCTGTGAAATGGCCACAGATTTCAGCCGCCAGAATCATTGTAGAGTCGGGGTTGGAACATTACCGCATTGATCCGAGCCAGGGGACACACTTTTTTCAAAACCTGACCTCTTTTGGCGTGGGTTATTTTACCATAAACCCCTTTTTAAACGATGGATTTTACGACCTGGAATATCTTGGTAAACAAGAGGTTGTTTACGATGACCAATTCGTCAGGCACATTCGTTTCGCAGAGGAACTGATGATCCTTATCGATGGCAGAAAAAACAAAGGCGTCGTTATGAAGGAAGGAGAAAAGCTCACCATTACAGTCAAGGCAAAATAAGCTAAAGCGCCGGCTTTGTGCCCCAGTAATTGACACTTAGCATATCCGGAAACCATTCGTTGTGAGGCGGTTTCACTTCATTGGCATGACCCAGCACCACCATGGTCAGCGGCACGATGTGTGCAGGCAGCCTGAGCAATGATGAAAGGCCATGCATGCGGTCTTCCCTGGGATAAACGCCTAGCCACACACTTCCAATATTCAAATCTGTAGCCGCAATCAATATGTTTTGTGTTGCTGCAGCGCAATCCAGAGCCAGGTATGCCTGATTGGGCTGTCTGTTCAGATCGCCGCAAACAGCAACTGCCAGCGGCGCCTGGGTTATCATACGTGAATACGGATGAAAGTCAGGTATCTGATCTAAAAGCGTTCTGTCAGTGATGAGTACAAAATGCCATGGACGGGTGTTATTTGCTGATGGAGCAGCCATGGCTGCCTGTAAAATGGTCCGTAAAACCTCCGGACTTACCGGTTCGGGTGTGTATTTTCGGATGCTTCGGCGGTTAAAAATTGCTTTCATATGTGTAGTAATTCTGACGTCAACAGGTAATACTATGATTTTGTTGTGGCGTCTATTGCTGAATTATGTTGGAGTGATTGGTAATGAATTCAATCAAAAATGTAAATCTAAACTTCCTTGAGTGTATTAAATATTGCGGCTACAGCCTTCATTTCATGCAGGGAATCGCAAGTCCGGTAACGCTTGACAAGTTTCTCATTGCGCTCACGGCGAGGCAGGAATGTATTGGCAGAATACCCAAAATATCGCCGGGTTTGAGCTTGTGGCAAACATCTGCCGGAAGGTTTACAATGCCATGCTCCTGCGAAAGCGAACCTAGCCAGGCTCCCGACAAGGGGGTGCTCCAGCCCTGGTCGTTAATTCTGACAACGTAACCAAATAGTTCAAATGCATTGTCGGCACGGATAAGTTCTTTCGAAAAATGAATGGCACCACCATAAATCACCGCCTGGTTTCGCGCCGGGTGCACGGCAACCACCGGGCAAGCCATGGCAACTGCCACCTGGTCGAGTGAACATGAGCCTATATGGTATTGCATGACATCGTAAAACACAAAGTTGCCTGGTCGCCATTCGTCGAAGCCATCGAGGTTTGTGGCCATCGAACAGGAGGGCGTGTCGCCCCAGCTCAGGATCAGTTTTTCATTCCCAATGGCCTTTCTTAAATGGTTCATGCCAGCAACTGCTGTTGAAACAATTTGCTCAATAGCCTGCCTTCCTTTGGCTTTGTAAGTGTGACCTGCATGTGCCAACAAGCCTTTAAGCAACAGCGATGGGCTGTTATTAATGGCGCTGGCCAAAGCTATCACTGAGGCTGTATCTGACATCAGGATACCTGTACGGCCAGCACCGACATCGATTTTAATAAACACACCAATACGTTGTGTGGCGCCATGCACATGCTGTTCTATTTGTCCGATTACATCTACTGATTCCACCAGGATATTCAGGCTGATTTTTTCGACCAGCGAACAAATTCCTTCCAGCTCGAGCGGGTTCACCGGAAAGGCAATGGTAATGTCATTCCATCCGTGATCAGCAAAATACCTTGCCATGCTTAGTGATGAAACTGTGATGGCTGTTGTTCCGGATTCGCGGAACCATTCACCGATAAGGCCTGATTGATGTGTCTTGAAATGAGGCCTGTACAACACACTGGCAGCATCAGCTTTTGCTTTCATCTGCCTGATGTTGTTTCTGCATTTGGCTTCATCGATGAGCAACACCGGCTTCGATATTTGGAGCATAAAGTTTGAATTACCGTTAAATAATGGATTAGCACAGCTAATGGCCTGATTTCAATTTGTTTTCATGAAGCTGTTTCCCGCCAGAACTGAGTTATCAACCGTAATAAATCAGCTTTCAGTGCGTTAAACTGATACACAAAGTTAGGCAGAAAGAGGGTATAATATTAGCTTTGCATCCTGATTCCCAGTCGGATTTTCGGAAATACCCAAATTGGTGTCGGACTGAGTGATATCTGGTTGGCCTTAAATGAAACATAAATAAAACGAAATGAGAAGATTGTCATTTATTTTGAACGGATTGATGGGCTTGTTTATGGCTGCATTTATGCTGTCGTGTCAGCAAAAACCTGCCAGCGAAATACTGACCGAAAGGATACAATATGACGTCACCATCAAGAGCCCTTCGCCGGATTACGATTGGTGGATTCAAAACCTGGAAGGAGCCTCAAGGGAAAAACTGGTCAGAATGCTCATCGATAAGGCCCGCAACGGCGAAGTAAAGGTGCACGATTATTTTAACAATCCCATCGATGCCACACAAGTGGCACATATTATTCAGGATACCATGCTTTACAGGATGATGCGCAAAGAACCTCCCTACGAACTCTACGACACCCTTGTTGTTCAGCATATTGAGGCTGCCGACATTCTGCGTATCCGGTTTCTGGAGGAATGGACCATCGATCCGGTAAGTCTCCAGGTGACAAAAAAAGTGCTTGGTATTGCTCCTGTGGCACGCCGATACGACTCAGAAGGCATCGAAAGGTGGCAGCCTTTGTACTGGATTTACACCGATGACCGTTATCCGGCAAAACTTAAGTAATTTTGCCGGCTCACTAAACTACCATGACCTACAATTATTTCCGTTTGCCAAACGGCATCCGGCTCATTCACCGACAGTCTCAAACCAAGGTGGCACACTGTGCCCTGATGGTGAATACCGGTTCGCGCGATGAAGAGGCCCGGGAGAATGGGATTGCCCACCTGATTGAGCACATGATTTTCAAAGGAACAGGTAAAAGAAAAACCTACCATGTGCTCAGCCGGCTCGAAAACGTCGGGGGCGACCTGAACGCATATACCACCAAAGAAGAGACTTGCATTCATGCATCCTTCCTCACTGATCACCTGGAACGTTGCCTTGAGCTTTTTGCTGATATCGCTTTCAATGCAACCTATCCGGCAAATGAGCTGGAGAAAGAAAAAGATGTCATCATTGATGAGATAAATTCATACAAAGACACACCTGCAGAAGAAATCTTTGACGAATTTGAAGGACAAGTGTTTGATAAGCACCCCATCGGGCGCAACATCCTGGGAACCATCGGGCATGTGAAAAACTTTAGCAGGGCCGATATCTTCAGGTTTATCTACAAAAATTACAGCACCAACGAAATGGTAATCAGCCTTGTAGCTGATGTGCCTTTTCAGGCCCTGATCAGGCTGGCCAACAAGTATTTCGGGGTGGTAAACTTATGGCAGCCTGTGACAAAGCGTTTCGCCTTCGACGAATACCAGGTTAGCAACAGGCGGCTTGAAAGACAGGGCTACCTGAGCCATTGTACTTTGGGAAATATTGCTTTTAGTCAAATTGACACTCAAAAGCATGCCATGATTCTGCTAAACAACATCCTTGGGGGACCCGGACTAAATTCAAGGCTCAACCTGAACATCCGCGAAAAATACGGCTTTTGCTACACCATCGAGTCACACTATTCGGCTTATTCCGACACCGGATTGTTTGTTGTTTATCTTGGCACGGATCCCAAATCGCTTGACAAAACCATTCAGCTGGTTTACAAGGAGTTGAAAAAACTTACTGATGTAACGCTGGGCGGGTTGCAGCTTTACCGGGCAAAACAGCAACTCATCGGTCAACTGGCCATCAGTTTTGAGTCGGGCCTTTCCGAAACCCTTGCCATTGCGCGCAGCCATTTGCTGTTCGATGAAGTGGACGATATGCAGGAACTGGTGCGCAAGATTGAGCGCATCAGTGCAACCGATCTGCTCGATGCGGCGAATCAGGTGTTCAAACCGGATCAAATCAGCCAACTGATTTTTGCATCAAACAATGCAAAAACATGAAATTACCCCGAGGGTTAAGCAGTTTCATGCAGTTGAAACCAAGGCGATCAGCTTCGGTTTTTTGCGCTTATGTGTTGTTCATTTTGCTGACCATTTCCGCCACTGATATCGCGGCCCAGCTAAATCCCGTTATTGCTGATCCCGATCAGCATGTTTCAATTCCTGTTGTTGAAATTCCTGGGATGGACACACTTAAGCCAGCAACCAGCCCGACTTTTCCGTATACGCTCGAACTGAAGAGCCTCAGCCAGTATATGCAAAGCACCCGGCTGGTGTTTGAACTTACCAACGCCACTGACAAAGTGCTGAATAATTTTTGGATCCATATTGCTTTGCTCGACAGGGGAGGGATGTTTCTTTATAGGGAACAGCCGGTATTTTTCAGCAATATTCAGCCCGGACGGAAGGGTCTGATCGATATTTTGTGTGAAAGCGTGGGTGTTGATGAAGTGGGGTTTATTGTGATTTATCCCGGATTGCTCGAAGAAAACCGCCATGAAATTGAATTTGACCCAAAACTGATTCAGTTGATTAAGCCCAAGGATACGGAGCATATAGAAATGAATTTTTACAACGCAATGCCATGATTTCAGAAGAACTTGAACGCTACATCATACAATACTCCAGCCCGCAATCGGATGTTCTTAAAGCCCTCGAACGCAGAACCTATCTGAGTACCCTGTTTCCCCGCATGTTATCGGGACATATCCAGGGGAAATTTCTTGAAATGCTGAGCTTTATGCTCGCACCTCAATACATTCTCGAAATCGGAACATTTACCGGTTATAGTGCAATCTGTCTGGCTCAGGGATTGGTTCCAGAAGGGAAACTCATTAGTATTGAAGCCAACAGGGAACTTAGGTCAACTGCACTGGAAGCCTTCGTCAAAGCTGGAATGGCTGATAAAATCGAATTGATTATTGGCCGGGCCGAACACGAAATTCCTGCGTTAAACAAGGTGTTCGACCTGGTCTTCATCGATGCCGACAAGGAAAACTACTGCCTTTATTTTGACCTTGTTTTCGACAAGGTGCGCAAGGGTGGTTTCATACTGGCCGACAATGTGCTTTGGAGCCAAAAGGTATTGAATCCTTCAAATCGGGATGCAGAAACATCTGGCATTGTTGCTTTTAACAAAAAAGTAGCAGCCGATGACCGCGTTGAGCAACTAATATTGCCTTTGCGCGATGGAATCACACTGATCAGAAAAAAGTAATCAGTTTGTTTTGAACTTAAACCGCATGTCCTTCAGTTCCTCATTGGCCTTAACGATCTTCGACTTCAGGCGCTCCTTATAGGCTTCAACCTTTTTCATGGTTTCTTCGTCGCCTGCCGCGATGATCTGAGCAGCAAGGATTCCGGCATTCAGCGATCCGTTGATGGCTACTGTGGCTACGGGAATTCCGGGAGGCATTTGAACAATGGCCAACAATGCATCGAGGCCTTCGAGTCCGGCTTTTACCGGCACCCCAATCACCGGAAGCGGAGTCATGGCGGCGATAACACCGGGCAGATGGGCAGCCATTCCGGCGGCTGCAATGATCACTTTGATTCCCCTGTCCTTGGCTCCGCGGGCAAATTTCTCAACCATTTCGGGTGTGCGGTGTGCGCTTAGTGCGTTTATTTCGAATGGAATTTCAATTTCATCAAAAAACTGTGCTGCTTTTTCCATCACTGGCATGTCCGAAACACTGCCCATGATGATGCTTACTTTTGGATTCATTGGATTGGATTTTATTACATTTGGGCAAAATTAAGACATTCAATGCTTAAATAAAGAACGGATTCCTTATTTTTGTTGGTTTATTAAACATATCCCTAAACTGGAACACCTACCATGAGCAGAATTAAAGTGCACGATAAGGAATTTGAATTATATATCCCACAGGACCAGATTGAACGGGCGATAAAAAAAGTAGCTGATGAAATCAGTTTCGAAATGGCAGGAAAGAACCCGTTGTTCCTGATTGTACTCAATGGCGCTTTTATGTTTGCTGCCGAGCTGTTTAAACATGTCAACATCGAATGTGAAATCAGTTTTGTAAAGCTCTCATCCTATTCCGGGACCAGCTCTACTGCTGTTGTCCGCGAACTAATCGGACTCGATCATTCCGTGGCTAACCGCGAAATCGTGCTTGTTGAAGACATCATCGACACCGGGCTAACCATGCGCTACACCATCGATAAACTTAAAAAACTCGAAGCAAAGAACGTACGTGTAGCCACCATGTTATTTAAACCTAACGCCTTCAAAGAAAGTTTCCCAATCGACTATATTGGCATGGAAATACCAAACGATTTTATCGTTGGTTTTGGCCTTGATTATAACGAACATGCACGGAATTATCCTGACATCTACAAAATTGTCTCCTAACTAAACCAAAACAGCTCATGCTTAACATTGCATTATTTGGCCCTCCCGGCGCAGGAAAGGGAACACAATCGAAATTGCTGCTCGAGAAGTATAACCTCACCTACATTTCAACCGGGGATATGCTGCGTGAAGAAATTGCACAAAATACGCAATTGGGCGTCGAAGCAAAGGCGATCATCGACAAAGGCGGACTTGTTCCCGACGAAATCATTGTTCAGATCATCGAGAAGAAAGTCACCATGAACCTCGAAAGCCGGGGAATTTTGTTTGATGGCTTCCCGCGAACCATTGTCCAGGCATACATCCTTGATGGCTTGCTGTTGAAGATGAACACCAGCCTCACCTGCATGCTTAGCCTTGAAGTTCCAAATGATGAACTGATGAGCCGTATGCTCGAACGCTCTAAGACCAGCGGACGTGCTGATGACACGCTCGAAGTGATCAAGGTGAGGCTGCAGGAATATGAAAACAAAACCAAGCCTGTAATTGATTTCTACCGCGAAAAAGGAAAATATTTCCCCATTTTGGGGGTCGGCGGAATAGACGCCATTTTTAAAAACCTTTGCCAGACCATCGACAAGACATTTACGCAGGATTACTTCAATATCGTTGTTCTCGGCAGGCCCGGATCGGGTAAAGGAACCCAGGGCGAAATACTCGCCAGAAAGAACAACCTGGTGTATATTTCAACCGGTAAGATGCTTCGCCAGGAGATCGCCAATGATTCTGAGATTGGCCGCATCGCGAAACCGTATATGGAAAGAGGCGAGATTGTGCCTGATGAAATTGCCATCAAACTCATTGAGCGTAAGATAGAGAAAAACGCCTCAGCGCATGGATTCATTTTCAAAGGCTTCCCGCGCACCATCGTTCAGGCCTATATCCTCGATGGCTTGCTGCGCCGCCTCGATACCCGCGTGAGCTGCATGCTCAACCTCAAGCTATCGACACTGGATGCCATCAAACGCTTGAATACCAGGGCTAAAACGGAAAGAAGCCGGCCTTACGATGCCACAACAGAGCTTATTCTGAACAGGCTCGAAGAATACGAAAAGAAAACCAAGCCCGTTATCGACTACTATAAAAAACAAAGCGTCTTTTTTGAAGTTGATGGAGCAGGAACCACAGATGAGGTTTCCGAACGCCTTGATGAAGCCGTTAAGGAAGCCTACAAACAAGTGAAGTAGCTGATAGCTGTATCACCGAAACGGATTAAAGACCTCTTCAGATATATTTTTCGGGTTTAAGCTGGGAAAACGGCACCAGTTTGTGCTGCCAAAATTGCCCATCTTGTTTTATAGACTGATGAATCAGGCCGTTGTTGGTATGCGGCAAAATTCAGGCAATGATTGATTTTTTTGCAATTTCAAGGCGCATTGTCCTTAATTTTGCAAATAATTCAAATTCGCTTTTCTGTCCCTGAAATAGTATTAATCCTACAATAATTTGTTGAACAATGAAAAGAATTTACCTCGTGTTGGTTGTTGTGCTGATGAGCCTGGTGTCGTTTGGACAAGAGTTTAGTTTTTCGATGTATTTTGAAGATGCAGCAGGAAACAAGGACACCCTTGTGCTCGGTTATGATGTGAATGGAACTGATGGGATCGATCCGGATTTTGGGGAAATTGATTTGAGCGGCACACCCTTGAACCCCTTGTTTGATGTCAGGATATCGGATGGTTTCTGGAATGATGGTGTTCCAAAAGTGCAAACCAAGAAGCAAATCATCGCAAACAATTCCTGCACTGGTTTTTCGCTCATTACCATTGATATCGTGACAAATGCATGGCCTGTTACTGCCCATTGGGACGCTGTTTTGTTTGAAGACACCTGCCGGAATGGAAGTGTATTCACCAGCATGCACCCAGGAGGCTGGTGGGATGTTGGTAGTCCGAGCAACTTAGAAAGGGCTGACCTGGCCAATATCGACGAGGTTACTTTTACCTCTAACCTGATAGAAAATGACTTTGACCCCAATTACGCCTATATCAACGAACAGCTCGATACCATTCCGGTCTTCTGGCAAACCTTTGCCGACTCAACCTTGTTGACTTTGGGCATGACCGAGTGGAATCACCATGCCGATGTTCAACTGTTTCCGAACCCGGCAAATGAAAGCGTACGCATTGCCAGCACATCTGGCACACAAGCCATCATGCAGCTGACAGCGTTTGACCTTACCGGAAGGCAGATGGATATCCGGTTCAGCAATGGCCAGCTTGATGTTTCAGCCTGGAAAACCGGCATCTATATGCTCCAAATTGCCTTAACGGACGGAAGCAGGGTCAGCAGGCGCCTCTTAAAGCAATAAGGCAATTTCCTTGTCGTCCCCGTTTTCACACGCCAGGGCAATGCCTGCCTTTGGTGTTGATGCGTTTGAAGTGCAGTTATTTTGCATGCAATCGGCTGACTGATTGCCGTTGTGATCCCCGTTTGCTGATCGCTTTGTACCGCTTTCATCATAGGATGGAAATTGCCCCCGAAAATCGATAGAAATCCTTATTTTTGCGGCTGATTAATTCCACAGGATGATGTTTGCCTTGTTTAAAAAAGAAATCAGCAGTTTTCTCAGTTCATTGACGGGCTACCTGGTGATGGCTGTTTTCCTGCTTGTAAATGGCTTGTTTCTATGGGTGTTTCCAACCGAATTCAATGTTTTTGATTTTGGTTATGCCAATATCGATGGTCTATTCATCATTGCTCCCTATGTTTTCCTGTTTCTGGTTCCGGCCATTACCATGAAGTCCTTTTCCGACGAACAGAAAACCGGAACTATTGAACTGCTGCTTACAAAGCCTTTGACCGACCTGCAGATTGTCATGGCTAAATACCTTTCAGGGCTTGTGCTTGTGGTGTTTTCACTCTTGTTCACACTGATTTATTACATCTCAGTGTATCAGCTCGGACTACCTGTTGGCAATATCGATTCCGGTGGGGTATGGGGGTCCTACATCGGATTGTTGTTTCTGGGCGCATCCTTTGTCGCTATTGGTATTTTTAGCAGTGCGGTAACTGATAACCAGATACTTTCATTCATCCTGGCCGTGCTCCTTAGCGGATTTGTGTATATTGGTTTCGATTTCATTACCGGAATGTCATGGTTTGGCAATGCCGACCTGCTTATCAAGCAACTCGGAATTTCAGCCCATTACGCCTCCATCAGCAGGGGCGTTGTCGACACCCGTGATGTGGTGTATTTTCTTAGCCTGATTGTTTTATTCATCAGTATGACCAGGCTGACACTGGCCAGTCGGAAATGGTAATATAACAGTGACAATCATGGAATCGAAAAAGAAAAATATTAAAAAAGCCAACCTCAGCGGGTTTGCATACATCATAGTCATTATGTTGATCATCAATGTAATAAGTGCTTACTTATATGCCCGTATTGACCTGACAACAGAAAAGCGCTATACCTTGTCGGAGACCACCAAGGATATGTTACGCTCACTCGACGACCATGTTTATTTTAAGGTTTATCTTGAAGGAGATTTTCCCGCAGGCTTTAAGAAATTGCGACGGGAGACCAAAGAGATGCTCGATGAATTCAGGGCCTACAGCAAATTTATTGATTATGAATTTATCAACCCATCGGCCAGCAGTGACAAGAAAGAGCGGGATGAGACCTATAAAATTCTGATTGAACGTGGATTGGCACCGACAGATTTGCAGGTGCGAACCAAAGAAGGAACCCAGCAGCAAATTATCTTTCCGGGGGCACTTGTGTATTACCGCGACCGCGAACTTCCCATCGACTTGCTCGACAATCAGTTAAATGCGCCACCCGAAACGGTGTTGAACAGCTCAGCTCAAAATCTTGAATTTAAGCTTGTTGAATCCATTAAAAAGGCATCGCGCCTGAAAAAACCATCCATCGCATTTATCGAAGGACATGGCGAACTGGATAAAAATGAAGAATTCGATATCAGCCGTGAGCTTGGCGATAACTTCAAAGTGGAACGCATCACCCTTGACGGGCAGCTGAATGCACTCTGCAGGCGTTCGGAGCCTGATAAAGATGGTAAGGTGATCATTACGAGAAACTTCGAGGCCATTATCATTGCACGCCCTCTGGGCGAATACAGCGAAAAAGACAAGTTCATCATTGACCAGTATATCATGCAGGGCGGTAAGGTGTTGTGGCTTATCGACGCCGTGCTGACAAGCATGGACAGCTTACAATCGGAATCGACTGTGGGCGTTGATCTGAAGCACAACCTCGACGACCAGTTGTTCAAATATGGACTGCGGTTGAACCGCAACCTGGTGCTTGACCTGAACTCAGCGGCCATCCCATTGCGCACCGGACAGGTTGGCAATCAGCCGCAAATCGATTTCTTCCGCTGGCATTATTTCCCTTTGCTCAATGCCGCTTCAACCCACCCGCTGGTGAGGAATATGAACAGTGTGAAGGCGGAATTTGTGAGTTCGGTCGATACCGTTAGGGCTGAAGGAATCAAAAAAACACCCTTGTTGAAAACATCGAACTACTCACGCACGGTAACCACACCTGCACTGATCACGCTGGCATTGCTGCGCGAGAAACCCGACGAAAGGCTGTACAACAATCCGGGGCTGAATGTGGCATGGCTGCTCGAAGGTAGTTTCCCATCGCTGTTCGAAAACCGGATTGCACCTGAAATAGCCGACAGCAAAGAGATCGGATTTTTGGGTAAGAGCGTACCTACGAGTATGATCGTTGTTGGCGACGGCGACATCATCCGCAACCAATTCCATATCCCGAACGGTTATCCGCTTCCGCTGGGTTTTGACCAGTATACCCGCCAAACCTATGGCAATAAGGATTTTATTCTCAATGCATTGAGCTACCTTGTTGATGGCCCTGGACTTGTGGGCATCCGTTCGAGGGAACTCAAAATCCGCCTGCTCGATATGACACGCATCAACGATTCACGCCTCCAATGGCAACTGATCAATGTGGCTCTGCCGGTTTTGCTGGTGGTGATTTTTGGAATCGTGCTTTCTATTGCCCGAAAAAGGCGTTTTGCCCGTTAAATTCATCCATTCAACAAATTGCCATGAAAAAAAATCGTTTTGCTTTGATATTGACATTGTTGCTGCTCCTGGTGGCAGTATTTCTTGTCGTAAACAACCGCAAATCGACCCTTGATCGCAGTGAGTCAGTTTTTGCCGTACAGGACACTGCAAGCATCACGAAGATATTTATCGCCAATATGGACTCAAGCGAGGTGTTGCTTGAACGTGCGAATGGTGGCTGGGTTGTCAACAAACGTTACGAAGCCCAGGTGCGCAAGGTGGACGTGCTGCTCAACACGATCATGAAACTCAGGGTAAGGGCTCCCGTCTCCGCTGCCGGACATAACAACGTGATTAAACGGATGGCCGGCACCGCTGTGAAGGTCGAAATATACCAGGTCGTTCCGCGTATCAACCTTTTCGGTAAGATCAAGCTTTTCCCGCATGAGGTTAAATCAAAGGTGTATTATGTTGGCGATGCCACGAAGGACAACCTGGGAACCTTTATGTTGATGGAAGGAGCGGAAGATGCCTTTATTGTGTTTTTGCCTGAATTTAAGGGCTTTGTGTCGACACGCTATTCTGCCATCGAAGACGATTGGCGCGATCATAAGGTGTTCAGAAGCACGCTTGGCGACATCAAATCCATCAGAATGGAGTTTGGGCGCGAACCCGAAAACAGCTTCCTGATCGAAGCAACTGACCGCAATAACTACCAGGTTACCCGTTTGATCGATAATCAATTGCTTGCAAGATACGACACCTTGCGTTTGCTCAATTACCTGACCTCGTTTTCGGATGTTCGCTTCGAAGCCTTGCTCAATCAGGATATCCCTGCAGGCCGCAGAGACTCTATTATTGCCTCACCCTTCCTTCACAGGATCACACTGACAAGCATACAGGGCATGCAAGACATGGTTACCACCTTCGAAAAAAGGCAGTATCATGATCACCTCGATGTTGACTACAAGTTTGTTCCTGTTGATCTCGACAGGCTCTACGGTTTGGTGAATAACAACAAAGACTTTGTATTGCTGCAGTATTATTCGTTTGATAAGGTGTTGAGGCCGATTTCGTTCCTCGAAGGCAACTAGACCTGCCTCCTTATGGTGTGACTACTTCAGTAATGCCAGTCAACACCTGATCAATTCCCGGGTTGATTACTTCAACGGTTATTTTACCGGTATCACTTACCATCAGGTCGAGTGTTTTGCCATCGAGCATGGGAACGTTCATCGGGCAGACCACCTCGGGACCAACACGGCGTTTACCGACAAGTTTAAGCCTGAAACCCTTAGGTTTTTGCTCAACAATAAACCGGCTGAAAGCACTGCAGCCGTCAGGTCCTATCATGCCATAGAAAGCTACGCTAAGCGTTTGTCCGCTCACAAGCTGGGCCGGCATCGCTATGCTATCAACATGAATGAGGTATTCTTCGTTAAATGCCAGGGGGTCTTTTTGATGGCAGGAATTGAGCAAAAGGATGAGGCCGGACAAAAGGCCGAAGCTGGTCAGTATGCTCAGGTATTGCTTTGTTTTCATGCGCTAAATTTGATCTTGTTGCAATAAAGAGTGTACTTTGAAAGAATTGGTTGCAAACATAACAGAAAATAGCTTCTGGCTAAGTGTGATGGCGCCTGACAGGACAAAAAAAAAGACTGCCCGCGATGAAGGGCAGTCTTAACTGTGAAATAAAACAATGTTTATACGAGGCCTTGTGCCAGCATGGCATCGGCAACCTTAACAAAACCACCAATATTGGCGCCGTTTACATAATTGATAAAGCCATCTTTCTGTGTGCCGTATTTGCGTGCTGTTTCATGAATGTCGATCATGATCTGGTGCAGGCGGGCGTCAACTTCTTCGCGTGTCCATGACAAGCGCAGTGAGTTCTGGCTCATTTCGAGACCTGAAGTGGCAACACCACCGGCGTTGGCAGCTTTTCCAGGACCATAGAGAATCTTGTTCTGCAGGTAAACTTCAACGGCTTCAGGAGTCGAAGGCATGTTGGCACCTTCAGAAACCACGTAGCAACCGTTTTTAACCAATGTCTTGGCTTCTTCTTCGTTCACCTCATTTTGTGTTGCGCAAGGCATAGCTACATCACATTTAACACCCCATGGGCGTTCACCTTCAACATAGCTTGATCCCTTGAACTTGTCGACGTATTCGGAGATACGGCCGCGGCGTACGTTCTTCAGATCCATGATCCAGGCCAGTTTTTCAGCTGTGATGCCTGCTGGGTCATAAATGTATCCGTTTGAATCGCTTAAGGTTACAACCTTGCCACCCAGTTGTGTAACTTTTTCGGTTGCATATTGTGCAACGTTGCCTGAACCTGAAATGGCAACGATTTTGCCTTTGAAGCTTTCGCCCCTGGTTTTCAGCATTTCTTCAGCGAAATAGGTTGCACCATAACCGGTAGCTTCCGGACGAATGAGTGATCCACCCCACTCAATGCCTTTTCCGGTCAACACGCCGGTAAATTCATTGCGCAGCCTTTTATATTGTCCGAACATGAATCCGATTTCACGGCCACCAACCCCGATGTCACCAGCAGGAACGTCGGTATTTGGTCCGATATGACGGAACAATTCGGTCATGAAACTCTGGCAGAAACGCATTACTTCGTTGTCTGATTTGCCTTTAGGATCGAAATCAGAACCACCTTTTCCACCGCCCATAGGCAATGTGGTGAGTGAATTTTTGAATACCTGTTCGAAGGCAAGGAATTTCAGGATACCGAGGTTAACGGTTGGGTGAAAACGCAAACCACCTTTGTAAGGTCCGATGGCGCTGTTCATCTCAATTCTGAATCCTTTGTTGATCTGGACTTCACCTTTGTCATCCAACCACGGAACCCTGAAAAGAATCACGCGTTCGGGTTCAACCATGCGTTCGAGAATTTTTGCATCACTGTAATGTGGATGTTCTTCGATGAAAGGGATCAAGGATTCAACCACTTCGTGTACTGCCTGGTGAAATTCGATTTCACTAGGATTTTTGGCAATAACTTTTGCCATGAAATCGTTCAGTTTTTTTTCAAAAATGTTTGCCATAATAATTTGATTTATTGCGTTAAGAACTAAAAATGTACTGTTTTAACCACGAATCATGCATCAAACTTAGGCATTAAAATAACAGCAAGACCGGATTTGAAGCCAGTTTGAGGGATATGCGCAGGCTTTTCAGTAATTCACGCAAAAATGTGTAAGCATTATGCGCAGCAGCCATTAAGCGTCATGTGAATGTTACAATTTTTCTCCGCAATGCGGGCAATAATTTCCTTTTTTTTCTTTCGGGCAATCTTTCTCAGCGGCCTTTTTTTCCTGGATAATTCGGGTGAACGAAGAGCTGATCATCCCTGCCGGAAGGGCCACAATGCCAACACCGAGGATGGTTATGATTCCCCCAAGCAGACGTCCTAAGCCAGTGATCGGATACACATCGCCATAGCCAACGGTTGTGAGGGTGGCTACCGCCCACCAGATCGAATCGCCGATGTCGCCGAACATCACAGGTTGGGCTTCGTGCTCAACATAAAACATCAGGATAGAAGTTGTAATGATCAATATCAGGATCATCATCACCGTCACAACCAACTCGTCTTTCACGTCGCGCAACACCGTCATGATGAGCTTCAGGGAAGCTGAATGCCTGCGGAGTTTGAACAGGCGAAACAAGCGCATCAGCCTGACGATCCTGAGAAATCTCAGGTCAAGTTTTGCAAACAGTGGAATGTAGAACGGAAGTATGGCCAACAAGTCGACAAGACCAAGGGTGGAGAAAGCAAACCTGAATCTTGATCCAATGGGAGTAGCGCTGGGAAATAGCAGGTCAGCCGTCCACAGACGCAACAAATACTCCACACTAAAGATGATAACTGAAACGACTTCGAAGATGTGCAGGGCTTCTTCATATTTTAAGGCGAACGCCTGGTAGGTTGACATGATGATCGCGAAAATATTCAACAGGATAAGCGTTGAAATAAAATGATCGAAAAGGTTTACCTTGATCCTGCTACCTTCAAGCCCACTGATGACGCGATAAACCTTTAATTTGAATGAACCCTGGTTATTGTCCATTTCATTCGAATTAAGGGGTTAATAATCAAGCTCCACAATATTATTTTTTATGGCAAATTTAACCATGTCGACGGTCGTTTTCAGGTTAATTTTACGCATGATGTTGTTTTTGTGCGATTCAACGGTTCTCACGCTGATGAACAGCCTGTCAGCAATTTCCTTGTTGGTATAGCTGCGGGCAAAGAGCTTCAGTACTTCTATTTCCCGGGCCGAAAGGCTTTTTTCCCTTTCCTGCCTTGCTTCGATTTCTTTGTCGTCGTTCAGGTAATTCCGCAGAATCAGGTTGGTGATGGTTTTTGCGTAAAAATCATAGCCATTGCGCAGGGTGTAAATGGCCTCAACCATCTCGTTGCGGTTTGTGTCACTGGTCAGATGCCCCTTGGCACCTGCCTTGATCATCTTGAAGATAAAATTCTCAATCCGGTACATCGACAAAACCAACACCTTTGCCTTCGAATGCTTGTTGCATAAATGCCTGATCTGTTCAACGTTTTCAGGGTCGGGGGTGTAGAAAATGGTGATGACAACATGCACCGGCTCGTGATAGAGCAGTTGAATCAGCTCGGTGGTGGTACGACAACTGTGTACAACCTGGATGTCGTTGGCATCGGACAGGAGGCTCTGTATGCCATCGCACATGATTGGGTGCTCATCAACAAGGGCTACCTTTATTTTATCCATCCAATTGATTCGTGAAAAATGTATGCGAATTTACAAACTTTGGCGAATATCTGACTGGATAATCCATAAATTGGGCTTAAATCGCTGGCTTCGGGTTGGTTTGTCATGGGACAGAGCCTGCTTTTGGCAACTCAGAAAAGGACACGGATGCCGCTGCATTAAAAACGCCGCTTTAGCCTGGTTTTAATGTAAACTATTTGGCCCGGAACATAAACATTCACACGATCTCATTACCTTTGCGTAGCAGCAAAATGAATCCGTTATGACTTCACCAAACGATCTGGGCGGGAGATTTGAACAACTCAGGGCCGAAAACCTTGAGCGACTAAAGGAACTGGCTACCCTGAACCGGACAACACAAATTATCCGCGAAAACAAATCACCCGACGAAACTCTGAAGCACATCTCTATGATATTGCCCGATGGCTGGCAGTATCCTGAGTTTACCGGGGCCCGTATCATGTATGATGAAGTCGTTTTTCTCTCGCCCAATTTTGAACTTACACGCTGGAGGCAGGTACAGGAATTTGAAACCATCGATGGAAAAAAAGGGGTGATCGAAATCTGCTATTCCAAAGAATTTCCGACCTGCGATGAAGGACCTTTTCTAGAAGAAGAACGTGATCTGCTTCTGAACCTGGCCAGTATGATTACCGGCTACCTAAACTCACTGAAAGGAAAAAGCTATATAGGCGAAAGCAAAAGCAAGCGGCAAGACCTGTCGATGGACCAACCTGTGCAGGGTTATAGCCGGCAGTTGTTGCAGAAATTTCTGAACAAAAACAACTCTGACCGTGATATTTACCATGACCTGATGACATTTAAGGTCAAGGAAATTTTGCTGGTGTCAAATCTTTACGATGCCTATTCAATTGAACGCGAAGGACGTTTTTCGGAACATGTGCTCGGCCATTACCATCAGCTCAACCTTACCTCTGTTCCCCGCATCACCGGAGTGACTACTGTTTCGGAAACCTTTGAGGTGCTGAGGGCAAAACATTTCGACCTGATTATTTTCATGGTCAGTGTTGACAGGAAAACACCCGTCGACATCAGCAAGCGCATCAAAAAGGAGTTTCCTTACATCCCGATTTATTTCCTGCTCAACAGCAACGCCGAAATTGCATACTTTCAGAACGTGAGTAAAAACACGCTTTCTATCGACCGTATCTTTAGCTGGAACGGCGATTCGAATGTGTTTTTTTCGATGATTAAAATGGTTGAAGACCGCATCAATGTGGTTAACGATACCAAGGTGGGATTGGTCAGGGTGATTTTGCTTGTTGAAGATTCGCCCAAATATTATTCGCGTTACCTGCCCATGCTGTATAAGATTGTGATGGAGCAGACACGACGCATCATTGATGACGTAAGCACCGATGAGCTCTACAAGGTGTTGCGCATGCGTGCACGACCAAAGATATTGCTGGCCAGCACCTTCGAGGAAGCCTGTCAGATACTGAAAGACTATAAGGAATATATGCTGTGCCTGATTACCGATATGAAATTTGACCGTAATGAGGTGCAGGACGAAAACGCCGGGGTGGAACTGGTGCGGTTTGCCAAGGGCATGATCAGCGAATTGCCAACAATTATACAATCGTCTGATCCGGAAAATGCAGAAATTGCCTATCGGTACAAATCGACCTTCATCGATAAAAACAGTGAAACCCTTTCGCAGGATTTCCAGAGCTTTATCACACACTACCTCGGATTTGGTAATTTTATTTACCGCGACAGGTTTGGCCGTCAGATTGCCCAGGCCCGCACGCTGAAAGAGTTCGAAGCCAATTTGCGCACCATACCGGCTGAATCCTTGCTTTATCACGCACGCCGCGACCATTTTTCGCTGTGGCTCATGGCGCGGGGTGAAATCAGGGTGGCTAAGATCATCAATCCCAAAAAAGTATCTGATTATGAGAGCCCCGACGACCTCAGGGAGGAACTGATCATGATGATTCAGCAGTTCAGGAATGAACAAAATGTGGGTAAAATCATTCCTTTTGATGAATCGGCTATCAACGACGAAAAGAACATTGTCAGCCTGGCTGATGGTTCGCTTGGTGGAAAGGGCAGGGGCCTTGCTTTCATCAACACCTTGATTCATAACTACGATTTTTCGCAGCATGTGCCCGATATTAACATCCGGACACCAAAAACCTCGCTTGTGGGCACTGAGGAATTTCAGTTATTTCTCGAGCGGAATAACCTGCACGAACTGGCAGTGAAAGAAACAGATTATGAAACGATAAAACGTGCTTTTGTCCAGGGAAAACTAACGCCCACCCTTGTAAAGCGGCTGAAGGCCCTGCTGGCACAGATAACAAAACCGTTGGCCATCAGGTCGTCCGGCTTGTTTGAAGACAGCCTCTCACAGCCTTTTGCAGGTATTTTTGAAACCTACATCCTGCCAAACTCCCACCCAGATATTGAGGTCAGGCTACAGCAACTCACCGATGCGATTAAGCTTGTTTTTGCCTCGGTATATTCCGATGTTGCACGCGGTTACGTTCATGCCATCCACTATAAAATTGAGGAAGAACGCATGGCCGTTGTGATACAGGAACTTGTTGGCCGTCAATATGACAAATATTATTACCCTCATATGAGCGGGGTGGCGCAATCCTACAACTATTATCCTTTCGCCCATATGAAGCCTGAGGAGGGCTTTGCAATTTCGGCTCTCGGCCTGGGTAAGTATGTTGTTGAAGGACATAAAGCCTACCGTTATTCACCCAAATATCCCGGCCTCGACATCAACTCGCCCAAAGATCAGTATAAGAACTCTCAGGTGACTTTTCTGGCAGTAGACCTCGAGCGGACTGAGCCAAACCTGCTCGAAGGCGATATGGCGGGTTTGTCAGAACTCGACATCAGCGTTGCCGAGAAACACGGCACACTCAGGCATTGTGCCTCGGTGTATAATCCCGACAACAATACAATTTACCCCGGCATCAGCAAGCAAGGTCCCCGTATCATCAACTTTGCCAATGTGCTCAAGTATAACTACACCCCCTTGGCGCAAACCCTTGAAGTGGTGCTTGATGTGGTGAAAGAGGCACTTGGGACAGCCATTGAAATTGAGTTTGCTCTCGACCTCGAACGCGATGAACACGGCCGCTGTTCATTTTACCTGTTACAGATTAAGCCCTTGATCGGGAGTTCGGAAGACTATGTGGTTGACATGGATAAAATTAAGCCCGATGATATCCTGCTTTTCTCTGAAAAGGGCATGGGAAATGGCCTTATCAGCACCATTGCCGATGTGATTTATATCGACAAGGACAAATTCGACAAACGGTTTACCGAAGATATGGCCCGCGAAATCAGTCAGCTTAACGATGAAATGGTCCAGGCAAACAGACCATACCTGCTGATCGGGCCCGGAAGGTGGGGCACACGCGACAAGTGGATTGGGGTACCCGTAAACTGGCCTCAGATTTCAAATGCCAAGGTGATTGTTGAAACCAGCCTCGAAGATTTTCCGCTTGACGCTTCATCCGGGTCGCACTTTTTCCATAATGTAACCTCTATGAATGTGGGTTATTTCACAGTGCAGCCTGAGTTGTCGAAGAGTTTTGTGAACTGGGAACTTCTCTCCTCCCAGGAACTGATCAATGAGACCAACTGGTACAAGCATGTTCGCTTCAAAGAGCCCCTGATGGTCAGGATGGACGGAAAGAAGCGGATCTCTGTGATTACACTTAACGATAAGGGAGAATCTCAGTATTAATGCCTTTTGCTGCAGTGAGGCCATGAAAAAAGGGCTTATTAGGGCCCTTTTCTGGTGTGGTTGTCTCCATTCGCATTGAAGTCAATCGGCGCTTAGTTGAATTTACCGATTTCTTCGGTGTAGCTGGCCGTACAGTCATTAAACACTGCCATGGCTGCTTTCCACGAATCCTTGCCGTAAATTTTTTCATAATCGGCAACAAAGGTGTCATCCTGATCGAATGTTGCCCAGTTTTTCATGTTGGATACTGCTGCAACGTCCCTGCCGCTATTTGTCGAAAACTGGTTGATGTAAACACTCCATGATTCTTTGTAGCTGTTGTCTTTAAACACCTTGGTCACCTTCATCAGCGCATTCATAAAGGCTTCGTATTTACCGGGTTTGATTTCCCAGAACCTGATATGCTGCATATTGTAATTTTCCATGCCACCTTCAGGATCGTAATTTGAACCCTCTTTCATTTTCCAATACTCAACATTACCCGCCTTTTCCACAAACGGTTCCACTGTGGTTGCCCAATCAGCTTTATGGGCGTCATCGTCGGGCCGGCCATCAAGTGATGTGAAGGTTGTTGGCCCCATAAGCCACACAAAATCTCCTTCGTGCTCACCAACGACCACCGTTTTAATAAAGGCTTCGTAAGGTGCTGCAGTATGGAACTTTTTGTTATGTGCTTTCAGGTTTTCTTCGAGCACTTTGGTCATTCCCGCCTTTGGCGTCAGGTAAATGAGTTCAAACATCCGGTATTCTTTTTGAGCTATGGCAAACCCAAGGGTGCATAGGGTCAAAATCATGGTCATCATTGTTCTTTTCATCGTTGTTTTTGTTTTTTGAGTTAAAAAATAGATGCTAAAGGTAAGTTACACTGCAGCTATTTAGACAGATTATAAATAATAAAAGCAATAATGCATGTACCGCTTCCTATAAAGAGCAGAATATCAATCAAATAAAACAGGATTTAATTTTTCAAAAATCGAATGAATTGGGTTTAATTGGTCCTGATTGGAACCATAACCCACTCGTTTACTGTTCAGAAATGCCTGCGTGATTGATGAGAGAATCTCAATTACCTATGATGCGAAAACAACCATGGCAGCAATTCAGCTTCCTGAAAAGCCGGAGTCCACACATCATGTCCAACACCGGGGTAAAGGCTGAGTTTTACCGTTCCTCCATTTGCTTTGATCGCCTTAGCCATTGCAATTGAATATTCGGATTTTACCACTGGATCATCTTGTCCGTGAAAAATCCACAAAGGGACTTTCTTTGCAAAATGCTGGGTAGTTTCCGGATTGCCTCCACCACACATTGGAAAAGCTGCAGCAAAGGTGTCGGGCATGCGGTAAAGCAATTCAAAGGTTCCCATTCCTCCCATCGATAAGCCGCCGATATAGATGCGCGATTGGTCAACCCATTTCTCTGAAGCAAGTTGTGTGATCAGCAGCATGACCATATGCATTCCTTTTCCTGCTTCGCGGTCAGGGTAAAATGCAAACTGACGGCTGCTGTCAGCATCAAGGGAATCAACCATATTTGCCCAGTAATCGTCAGTGGCACATTGAGGGAAGATGACCAGTGCCGGGTATTTTTCCCTGACATCCGGACGTGAAAACAGGGATGCGCCATGCACCAGTTGTGCCTGGTTATCATTACCACGTTCGCCCGATCCATGCAAAAAAACAATAAGCGGATATTTCTTTTGTCCATCAAAGCCATCAGGTATCAATATCCTGTAGGGCATTGTATCAGCTTCATGGATAAATAACCTGGCCTGATACAGCTCTTTTTGTGCGTTTGCCGGACGATGTGACATCAGAACAGCCGTAAACATGAAGACCAGTGCAAAATACCTTGATAAAGTCATTTTCCTAAAGGTGTAAATGGGATTTTTATGCACACAATTTACTGAAGGTTAAACTCAGCTGAGACCACGTCGCGCGAATTGGTACCCACATCAATCCTGAAGGCGCCTTTTTCCCAACCATAAGTCATGTCGGCACGGTAAAACGCGAGGTCGGCTGGCGTAAGCACAAACTGCACTATCTTTTCTTCACCGGCATCAATCCTGATTTTTTTGAAACCTTTGAGTGTTTTTACGGGAGGTGCCACCGAGGCTACTTTATCATGAACATATAACTGCACAACTTCCTCGCCGGCAAGTTCACCAGTGTTCTTCACTATTACACTGATGCTGATGGTGTCATTTTCAGTGAGGATGTTTTTATCAAGCAAAAGCGGGCTATATTCAAATTTGGTATAGCTTAGTCCATAGCCAAATACATACAGCGGCTCATTGGGCCCGTCGAGGTATTTCGAAGTGTATTTGTTGGCGGCTTCAAAGGGCCTGCCTGTGTTGCGCATGCTGTAATAAACCGGAACTTGTCCGAGGTTATCAGGAAATGTAACCGGTAGTTTTCCGGATGGGTTATAGTCGCCAAAGAGCACATCGGCGATGGCATTTCCTGCCTGTGTACCTGCGAACCATGTTTCCAGTATTGCCGGAATGTGGCTGTCGATCCATTTGATGGTAAGTGGTCTGCCATTCATCAACACAACAACAATGGGTTTTCCTGTTTTATACATTGCTTCAACCAACGTTTGCTGAACGCCTGGAAGCCCAATGTCAGAACGGCTTGCGGCTTCTCCCGACATCCAGGCGGCTTCACCAACGGCAAGGATGACCACGTCGGCTGATTTGGCCACCTCAACGGCTTGTTTGATATTGTCTGTTGAGGTTCCGGTGATTTCGCATCCCTTGGCATACTGAACCTGCGCTTGAGGCACAGCAGCACGGATGCCTTCGAGCAGGGTCACTGCCTTCGACCAGTCACCGGCAGCCGACCAGCTGCCAATCAAGTCCTGACGGCTATCGGCCAACGGGCCTACAACAGCAATTCGTTTAAGGTTTTTGTTGAGGGGCAGCAGTTGTTTTTCGTTTTTCAGCAGCACAAACGATTTGCGGGCCATGTCCCTGGCAGCTTCCTGGTGCCCGGGTGTCATCAGCAGGTTTTTTTCCCTTTCAGTTGAGCAGTATTTGTACGGATCTTCGAAAAGACCTAGCTGGAACTTAACCTTCAGTATTCTTCGCACTGCAATGTTGATCGATTCTTCACTGACCAATTGATTGTCGACCAGATTGGATAATGTTGCGGGGTAGATGCCTGCCTGCATATCCATATCAATGCCGGCTTTCAGAGAAATCGCAGCAGCTTCGGCCTGATCGGCAGCAACACCATGATTGATCAGTTCTCCGATTGAGTTATAGTCGGTAACCACAAATCCATCAAAGCCCCATTCGCCACGAAGTACATCGGTAAGTAAAAACTTGTTTGCTGTAGCAGGGATACCGTCGAGGTCGTTAAAGGACGACATCACTGTCAACGCACCTTCGTCGATGGCGGCCTTGTATGGCGGCAAATACACTTCACGCAGCAGCCGCTGCGACATATCGGTGCTGTGGTAATCCCTGCCGGCCTGAGCAGCGCCATAAGCAGCGTAGTGTTTTACACAGGCCACAACAGTATTGACATCACCAAGGTTGTTTCCCTGAAATCCCCGAACCCTGGCCCTTGCTATTTCGGAACCCAGAAATGGATCTTCACCTGATCCTTCGACAATGCGGCCCCAGCGCGGATCGCGGGCAATATCGCACATGGGGGCAAAGGTCCAGTGCAAGCCTTCGGCACTGGCTTCAATGGCAGCAATGCGGGCCGCATGTTCAATGGATTTCATGTCCCAGCTCGAAGCTTCAGCAAGTGGAACCGGAAATATGGTGCGGTGTCCGTGAATCACGTCATAGCCAAACAACAATGGGATACGTAAGCGCGTATTTTTAATGGCCAGGTCCTGCAGTTTGCGCGTATAATCAGCACCATAAGCGTTGAAAATAGAACCCACCCTGCCATATTTGATGTCTTCTTCATATTCTTTACGCACAAATGCACCTGTCTGATCCATGTCGCTCGTATAGAGGGTCATCTGACCAATTTTCTCGTTAAGGGTCATCAGCGATAGAACTGAATCAACCTGTCGGTCGAGGTTGTTGACAACCATGGGCACCGGCCCGGTGCATGAAAAAATAAGGGTGCTGATTGACAGTAACAGGGCTGCCAGAAATCTGTTGTGGAAGATAAAGGATTTCATTGTGCGTAAAATATATGGTTAACGATTTGATATATTTCTATTTGCATTATTTTTTACCAATGCTGAAGCCCAATTTTTCCATGGCCGCCTGTGTCTCCGGGGCCGACATAAACAGGTTCCAGCACAGCTGTGAACGGTAATTTTCGATCATTATGATAATAGGACCCTGGTCGATGGCCAGGTAAGAATCAGCCCACCAGTCTTTTTTCGGGTTGAAGGCGTCATAAAAGCCATATTCGCCCCATATCCTGTCGCCCAGTTTATAATAAAAGAAACGCAGGGCATTCATTGAGTGCTCTGGTGTGTAGGGCATTGACGAAAGGGCTGCTGTTGGACTGATTGTACCATTATCGGCACCTCCGACAGGTTCATGAACGGCATAGCCATCAGGGTCGTCACTGGCCGTGAGTCCCCACATTGCCGCACTATAGCCGATGTTTTTGTAAGGGTTTACCACACTGTGTTTCCAGTTAATCAGGCTGTGACTGGTGTTTTGCTCCCAGTAATTGGCATACTGATCGCTGAGGTTGGTTGGGTTAAGTCCCAGAAAGGAATAATGTGCAAAAAACAGCGGACCGCCATAGTCAAATCCTAGGGGGAGGGTGTAGCCGTAAAAGCTTTTACCATTGATGAAATAGGACGACCCGGCCCAACCACTGTGGTAAACAGCTGCATCAACAGGAAAAGTGGTGGATGTGGCTGCCATAAAATAGGTGATGAGCGCCTCATTGTATCCCTTTATGGGCATATTCATGGTCCAGCCTGCTGAAGGCGACCAGTGCCAGTAAAGCACATTTTGTCCTCCACGTGTAAACCAGCTCCATTCAATGTCGTTAAGCAACAGGTTGATTTTGTCAATTAATTGGATTTCTGCTGATACTGAAGGATTGAGGTATTGCCGTAAAGTCACGAGCCCTGCTGCAAGATACGAGGTTTCAACAAGGTCGGCGCCATTGTCATTTTGACTGAAGGGAATCACTTTACCGGTTGAGCCGTTCAGCCAGTGGGGCCAGGCACCATGAAACCTGTCGGCCAAGGCCAGAAAATTGACGATTTTTGTAAACCGTTCAACACCCTGATCGCGTGCAATGAAGCCGCGTTCGATGCCGATGATGAGGGCCATCAATCCAAATCCGCTGCCACCCGAAGTGACTATGTCGCCACCACCTTTTCGGTCGCGGATAAGCCCGCTTACCGGATGTGCATGGTCCCAGAAAAAGCCAAAGGTTTGATGTTGAACGAGGTCGAGCAATTGTTCATCGCTGATCAATGGAAATTTGTCAGTTGAATCGAGTCCGGTATAAAAATCCTGCCGGAAGCCGGCAAAATTGAAGCCGTTTGCAGCAGTCAACTGATTCGAAATTATCAATGTATGTTTCCGGTAGTAAGCGAGTGGTGCTGCGCTGCTAACGGTTATCTTTTTTTTATCTGCAGAGGTGGTGATGTTCAGGTTGTTGCCGGGGATCATTGTAAAATAGGCGCTTAGGTCACTGTTGGGCAGGGCTTCGGAAAAGGTGATGTCGAACTGAACATGATCGTAAGTTACATCACGTGGTGCCGTTTGCCCGCTCAAAACTGTGCCATTCAAGGTGATGTTGTTCATCTGCAGGCTGCCTTTTTCGGTTATGAACCTGAATTGCGCCCCTGGAAAGGTTTCACCGGATTTCCCCATTGTCCCTTCTGCAACAATAAGTTTGTATGCAGTTTCCCAGTTTAATGGCTGGGATGGGGTAATTTGAATCTGCAGGTTATTTTCGTCAACAGTCTTTTCAGCGATAATTTCCTGTTGTGTTGATTCGTCAATGATGGCAACTGCTGCTTTCATTTTTGAGGCGTCGAACGCAGAAGCCCATTTCAGGCTAAATGCGGCCTGCACGCTTATTGAAGGCGTTTGCACGGTAACACTCAGGCTTGTTGTTCCTGCCTTGGCATAAACGAGCTGGATGATATCAGTAGGGTTATTGCCCTTGTCTTTCTTGCAGGCTAGGGTAAACAGCATCGAAAAAATTATCAGCGCGACGACAAGCGGAATTCGTTTCATTGGAATTGGAGTTAAAAAAGGGGGGAAGGAGTGCTCCTTTCCCCCTTTCAAATCACTAACTTAACAAAAAACTATTTTTCTGAATCGTACATCAGTTGAATTTCAGTAGAAGTCAGCACTTTATGGAAAATCCTGATATCATCGAGCTGACCTTTGAAGTGGTTTGCACCGGGCATATCATAGCCTCCCCATGGTTCGGTATCCCAGAGGGTACCTGCACGTGACTGAATGAAACCAAAGGCGAGTTCGTTGACTACATCAGGCTCAATGCCGGCATATTTCATACCGGTAACAGTCCTTTTTGCATCGCCATCAGGCCATAGGTTGAAATCGAAGCTTTTCATTTTTTCGCCATTGTAGTACAAAGTGCCTTTTTTGGCGGTGCCATTGTAGGTGTAGGTTACATGCAACCAGGTGTCTTTCAGCAGTGCGGTCATTTCTTCGGCTGTCAGGCTCTTTGCGAAATCCCATCCTTGCCAACCACCGTTGGTGTTGTCGGTAGCGAGGGCTGGGAACCACATATCTTCAGCACCTGATGTGCCATCTTCGTAGCCATACTGGATGGCAAATTTAGCACCATCATATGCGCCGAAGATTTCGAACTGGAATCCGTAATATGCACCTAATCCCATTACAAAATGGCCGTGGTCGATGCCTGCTGAGTTTGTTTTAACCCAGAACGACAGCGTAAAGTCGGGGGTGTTCATCAGCTGATCGCCGTCAGGAATTTCGATGATACTTGTGGTGCCGTTGAATGTGGCGGCCTTGCCGGCATTGGCATTCCTCGAAGCGGTGTAAGTGATGGCCACAATGCCATTAGCAGCTGGACTGAAATCGCCTACCACATCATTGCTGTTGTCCTCAAAAGGCCAGTAAGCAATGGCGCCTGCAGGAACAAATGTGCCGATGGTGGTAAATGTGCGCGACAATTCGGTGAGGAATTTGCCTTCTGTCGAAATCAAACCACCTTTCATGATGAGTTTGTAGAGGGCACCATTTCCGAGTGAAGCAGCTGGTGTGATGGTAAGGGTGTTTTTACTTACAACAAAGGTCAGTTCAATATTGGCATTGTCATAATCCTGTGTAAGAGTGATGTTATCGGCTGTGGCTGTCAATGGATCAATATCGGTGCTGAAAGTAGCAACAATTACCGGTTCAATAGGCACTGTTGTTGGCGAGGTGGCTCCATTGAGGTCGATGTCTCCTGCAACAAGTGTCTTCAAGGTGAGGTCTTTGGGATCATCTTTTTTACAACCGTTCAGCGCGATTGATCCGACCGCCAAAGCGGTCATTAAACTAAACAATACAAACTTTTTTTTCATGACTTTAATTTTAGATTAAACATTAATTAAAACTACCAATTTGGATTTTGGGTTAAAGATCCTTGTGATATATCAATTTCATTCTGAGGAATGGGCAACAAATCATGCTTACCGCTCACGAATCCCATAGGGCCCAGCACTTCAGCGGCCTTTCCTGTGCGCACCAGATCCCAGAAACGATGTCCTTCGAGGGCAAGTTCATGCCTGCGTTCTTCGAGGATTATGTTGCGTAGCTCATCCTTCGATGTGGTTGTGATTTCAGGTAAAATCTGGGTATTGCCTTCACGTGCACGTTCGCGAACCCTGTTCAGGTAAACGAGTGCTTCGGATGGTTTATTGTTTTCGTTCAGGGCTTCGGCAGCCATGAGCAAAACGTCGGCAAACCTGATCAACCTGCGGTTGTGGCCAAACTGTGTGTTTGTTGAGGTGCCCGGAATCCACACCTTCTGGTTATAGCATTCCACTTCGATGATATTGCCGTCTTCGTCTTCCGTAATGTCTGGTGTGGTGCCATCACCCAAAATTTCAATGCCATCAATTACTTCGCCGAGGTCGATGATGGTGGCGTCAAGCCTTGGATCTCCATCTTCGAATGAGTACCTGAGATCCTGTGTAGGCCTGTTAAATCCCCAGCCCCTGTTCGGTGTTCCCCTCACGCCCTGTGTATTGGCATACTGGTTGCCGACATCACCTTCAGTTTCCATGGCGCCGATTTCGAAGACTGACTCAATGCCGTGTTCGCCCAGTTTTGAGTTGGCATCTTTAAAAAAGGGTTCCAGGCCATAGAACTCTGTTGAGTTGACGACAGAAAGCGCATATTGTTCTGCCTGCATGAAGTCTTTTTCGAACAAATACATTTTTGCGAGTAAGGCATTCGCTGCACCCTTAGATGCCCTGCCTAAATCTTCGCTGTTGTAGGCGCTTTTCTCAGGAAGATGGCCACCTGCAAACTGCAAATCCGACTCGATGAGTGCGTAAATCTCAGCTGCTGTGGACCTTTCCAGCTTTAGCGGTGGCGTCGTTGTGGTTACTTTTGGAACCCCACCCCAGGCACGCACCAGGTCAAAATAAAACAAACCCCTCAGAAACCTGGCCTCACCAATATACCTGTTGCGCAGGTTGGTGTCCATGGTGATGAGCGGTACTTTTTCGATGACTACGTTGGCCCTTTTGATGCCTTCGTAAAGTGTTGCCCACCAGCGATCAAGACCATCCTGTGTGGTAGTAAAGGTAAAGTTGTCGTAGGGCTCAAGATTGCTCAACTGGTCGTTAGGATTGCTTCCTTTGCGGGCATCGTCCGACATGATATCCAATATAGGATATCCGCCTGAGTGATAATGCCATGAACGTAGACTTGCATAAACGCCATTTGTTGCAAGCAGCGCATCGGCAGGTGTGGTAGGAAACGCTTCCTGGGTGAGCTGTCCCTGTGGTTTCACATCAAGGAAGTCTTTGCAGCCCGAAAATAACATCAGGGCGGCTAAAAGGGTGCTATAGTGAATCTTTTTCATGGATGCCTGGTTTAAAATGTTACATTAAGTCCAATTGAATAAACGGCTGCGATGGGATAAATTCCATTATCAATGCCATTTGCAAGCACGCTGTAGCTGCCAATTTCAGGGGTGTAACCCGTGAATTTTGTCAGCGTCAGGATATTCGATCCTTTGACGTAGACCCTGGCAGACTGCATCATCATTTTCGATGTGATGGTTTTTGGCAGTGTATAACCAATGATCACATTGCGCAAACGTACGAATGAACCATCCTGAACAAACCTGCTGGAAGGCGTATAATTGTATCCGCCAAACGAAGGTTTGGGCTCTGAGGTGCTGGTTCCGGCTCCTGTCCACCTGTCCCACACATTGTGTTCGAAATTGTAGGGATCTGGCCGGACAGCATCTTTGCCATTGAAGATTTTATTGCCTGACTGCCCCTGTAAGTCGAGGGTAAGGTCAAAGGCTTTGTACTGTAAATCAATGTTTAACCCAAAAGTGAATTTAGGTATCGGCGATCCGAGATAGGTTCTGTCGAATCCATTGATTTTGCCGTCTTTATTCACGTCCACGAACCGGAGGTCGCCAACCTCGGCCAGTGAAGCGTGTGGATAGGTATCCAGTTCGGCCTGTGTTTGGAAAATGCCATCGGTCTGATACCCGTAGAATGCTCCAATCGGAAGGCCAACACGGCTTAATGTCACCGGAATGCCATTGCCAAGGTAACCGTCGATCAGGACTGAATCGATGCCGCTGTTGCCACCGATGCTTTGCACCTCATTGTAAATCGTTGTGCCGATCAAGCCGATATGATAACTGAATTCACGGATTTTCTCGCGCCAGCCCAGGTTCACTTCAAGTCCACGGTTCATCACCGATGCTGCATTATAGCGCACTTTCTGGCCTTGCCCGTTGCCCAGGTGTCCGGGAGTGGAGAGCTCAACAAGGATGTCGTCGGTGACCTTGTAATAGTAGTCTGCTTCAAGGGTGAGTTTGTCTTGTAATATCCCGGCTTCGATGCCAATATCGGTTTGGGTTGTTGTTTCCCATTTTAGGTCAGGATTGCCCGATTTGCCATAGGATGCACCCGGATAGGCAGCATCAGGATTGGAAAAGATGGCCATGAGGTTTGAGTTCACACGAGCAAACCGATCAAAATAGGTAATCTTTTCGTTTCCAATTTTACCCCAGCTTGCCCTGATTTTCAGGGTGGATATGAGGTCAATATCGCGGATAAATGATTCGTTTCCGGCATTCCAGCCAATGGCAAAAGAAGGAAAGTTGCCATACCTGTTTTGTTCACTGAATTTTGATGAGCCATCACGCCTGAATGTTGCCGTTAAGATGTACCTGTCATTATAAGTGTAGTTTGCCCTGAAAAGGTAAGAGATCATATTGTAGAACTGATTCGCATCAACATTGTTGTATATGCCCCCGAGCATATTGATGTTGTTTGCTTCATCAAGGATATAGGGTGGTTCAAGATACCAGAAATCGCTTTCGTTACGGATGATGTTTTGTCCGGCCAGGCCGATGGCTTCCGACCTGGTTTTCTGCATGGTATAACCACCAACTGCTGAGATCCGGTGCTTGTCGAAACGCTGCTCATAGGTCAGGGTGTTTTCCCAAAGCCATGAATAGTTATCGGATGACGACTTCGACAAATCGCTGAATTCGTTGAATTGCTGCGAGGCAGTACCATCAGGATTGTAGATGGTATAGGCGGGAGTAAAGTTTTCAGCTTTATTCAGCCCGGCATCGAGCCCGTAACTCGACTTAAAGGTGAAGTGTTTTGATAGCTTTATTTCGGTGAACAGGTTGCCCACACCTCGGATTCCCCGGTTAAAGCTGTTCGAATAGGCGAGGTCGGCCAGCGGGTTGCCCACATTATACACCACCCCAAAACTTCCGTCAGTATAATAAGGATTAAGCAATGGCTGTGCCCTGTATACCGAGTAAGTCACATTTGGCGCATTGCGCTGTTCGTAGGGCGATAAGGTAAGGTTGCTCCCGAATTTCACATAATCGTTTACATAATAGGTGTTGTTAAACTTGACCGAAATGCGCTGGTAATTCGATTTTGGTACTATACCATCCTGCCTGAACAAACCAATGCCAAAATAATATTCCATGTTTTTTGAAGCACCCGTGACGGAAAGCTGGTGGTTTTGCACAGGAGCTGTCCTGAAAACCTGGTCCTGCCAGTCGGTATTTGGCACTGCATCGACATTGTTGTATGAACCGGGTTTAATTTCATTTGAAATGATAGCAAACTCGCGTCCTGAAAGCAAATCAATTTTTTTTGCAAGCCGTTGCATCCCGTATTCGCTCGAGAAGCTGACCACTGTTTTCTCCTGACCAATTTTCCCCCTGTTGGTTTGAATCATCACAACGCCATTGGCGCCCCTTGAACCATAAATAGCTGTAGCTGAAGCATCTTTCAACACTTCCATGGAGGCAATGTCATTTGTCGATAAAAATGAAATATCATTTAAAATGACACCATCAACCACATAAATCGGTTCCGAATCGTTCAGGGTGCCAACACCCCTGATTCTTACTGAAAGTCCGGCGCCAGGTGCCCCTGAAGTGGTGGTCACATGAACCCCCGCTGCTTTTCCCTGCAGCGACTGCATGGGGTTTGAAGCGGTGGTTTTCAGCAGGTCTTCTGATTTCAGCGAACTGACAGATCCGGTAAGGTCACTTTTTCGCACTGTGCCATACCCGATTACAACAACCTCATTCAGGAGGGTGCTTTTTTCTTTCATCAGGATTGTGAGAAAAGAAGCATTTCCGATCTCAACTTCCTGGTCTTCGTATCCTGTAAATGAGAACCTCAGCGTTTTGTCCGTGGCACTCACTTCTAATGTGAAATTGCCATCAAGGTCAGTGACTGCTCCACGGGTTGTTCCCTTGATGATGATGTTTACCCCGGGCAGGGTTTCCTTGTTTTCAGCTGCCGACACATTGCCCTTAATCAACCTTTGGGCAAAACCACCGGATGCCAGCAGCACAAGGCTACAGACAATAACCAGCTTCAGGATGTTGTGATTGGGTATACGTTTGTGCATAGGATGAACATATTGGTGATTGATATTAACCTTTCGTTTGATTCGTTTGTTCTTTGTTGACCGCATCGAGCCAACCGCCTGTAAAACCTGCTCTTTGCAAGCCGTTGATGATGTATTTGTTATTCCTGAGTTGCTTCCAGATTAGTCCGGTTTCATAGTTTTCGAGTTGAATCAGTATTGCTCCCTGATCTATACCGAGGTAATCCGCTGCAAACCAGCCCTTCTCGCCAATGGAGACATTGAAAGCGTCCTTAAAACCATATTGCTGATAGAGCTTGTCGCCATATTTGTCCCTCATGGCGCTTAAAGCAGGGATACAGTATTCGGGCGCAAAAGGAATTGAACCTCCGGCTGCTGTCGGTGCGATGGTGCCGTCGTCCTCGATATAATTATGGGCAGCACCCCGTGCATTGTACTCTTTAAAGTTCCATTCAATGCCATTATGATTGATGGTTTTGAAAGCAGGTCCATCACAGGCAGTAAGTCCCCAGATGTTTTCGTTGTAACCATTGAAATGCAATGGGTTGTCGATGCAATATGCCCTGTTGCTCAGGGTGGCTCTGCGCGAGTTTTCGAAATAATCGAAGCCTTTGGCCTGCATATATGGATCGACAATGCCCTTAAAATCGATAAACATCTGCGAATACTGATGGCCAAACAATGGGCCGAAATTTACATGGCTATAACCATAGAAATCGGCCCAGTCATAGGTCTTGCACCAATTTTCCCAGGCATTATCCGGTATCGGATGGGTTGGCGATCCAAGACCCAGGACCACAAGCAGCATGGCTTCATTGTAACCTGTCCAGCTTGACGAAAGAAATCCAGATTCGGGTTTCCATCCCATCGACATGGTTTGCTGATGGTTCATTGCCCAATCCCATTCCACCCTCAGGTATAACGAATCGGCCAGTTGCCGGATCTGTTGTTCGGTTTCATTTTCGCCATCAAAGTATGACTGACAGCATAGGATTCCGCCAAACAACAAACCTGTGTCGATGGTCGACAACTCAACATCCTTAAATCTGTCGCCACGCTGATAATTCAAAAAGTGATAATACAGACCACGATAACCCGTTGCGCCGCTGGTGTCACCTGCCTGTTTCGAAGCCCATAGCCACTGTAAGGCATTCAACACCCTTGTGGCTCCCTGACTCCGGCTGATGTATTTGTTTTCAACACCAATAATATAAGAAGGAAGTGCAAATCCGGTGGCAGCAATGCTGGTGAAGTTTTGTGTCGGGTAACGGTCGTCATTTTGCCAGGTGTTGGTGTCGACAATTTCCCAGAAAAAATTAAAAGTCCTGAATTTTAAATCGTTCAGAAACGGCTGGAAGGGAGTTTTGTCAAATGGCTTATCCTGAACAGGAACATGTGACTGGCAAGAAACCATTGATAACAGCAGGCAAATTGAACAAATTAGCAGATGATGACTGACGGTGGATGGTTGCACTTGCATTTTCATAATTCCTGTTGTGTTGGTCGAAATCGGTTGCACCAGCGTTATACTGAAACACTGAATAAAATTACAACACCAGAGAGGCTGAATCCAATTTTATACATCATAATAAATACTTCAGCAATTATTTTGATGACTGGCCACCTCATCATTGCTACGTTCACTTAAAAAATTAGGAGGATAAATGAATGAATGTAAATTGATTAAGTAAAACATGTTTGTTGAACATTCAAACAGCATAATGCTTTTGTAATGCGAATATGCTGCAATGTGAAAATGATTTTCAGGGCAGTTTGATGGGTTGACACCGGATAAGCAGTGCAATAGAAGTTGAAAAATATTAAAACCCCACGATAAAATCGTTCAGGCTTTGTTCGCTTGGAAGGTTTAATTTTTTGCGGAGGCGGTAGCGTTTTTCCTCAACTCCGCGAATGGTGATATTCATTAAAGGGGCGATTTCTTTGGAGGCCAGGTTTAGTTTAAGGTAGGCACAGAGCCGTAATTCACTTGCTGTGAGGTCAGGGAATTCAGCTTTTAGCCGTTTAAAGAAATTTTCATGGGCCTGATCAAACAAATGATCGAACATTTCCCACTCATGTTCACTGGTAATGCCATGGTCAATGAGTTTACTCAGGCTGTCGTAAAAACGCGCCGGCAACCTGTAACCCAATTCTTCCTTTTGGCTATCGAGCTCCGTTTTAATGTTGATCAGCAGCTCGTTCTTTCTGAGTATGGCCATGGTGTTTTTGGCGAGTTCCAGGTTTTTTTGGGCTATTTCCGACTGCAGTTTTTCGTTCGATAACTTAATAATTTCGCCTTCTGCCTGTTCTTTTAAGTGGTTTATCCGCTCGTTTTCCTGCTTAAGCAGTTTTTCGCTGAGGCGCCATCTGCGGCGCTTATAGTTAATATTCAATAAGATAAGTAATGAAACCAATAAAATAAATTCAATCATGATCGCATAAACGCTCAGGTACCAGGGCATGCGGATCCTGAAGTCGACCTGGCTGGCTTTGGTTGTCATGCCTTTTACAGTGAGCGCCCGAACAAGAAAACTGTAATTGCCTGGTGGCAAGCGGTTATAGGACGTTTCTGTCTTCGACGACAAATTGCTCCAGTTTTGGTCAATGCCTTTCAGCATGAACTGGAAATATTTTTTGCGGCCTACGGGCTCTTCTGTTGAGAATGAAACATTAAAGTTGTTGTTTTGATGACTGAAACTTTTGCTTTCGGGGGTCACAGACTGATGCTTTTCGGGATTGTTCCACACATAGGCACGTGTGATCGAAGGGGCTTTATTGACTTCAGGGATGCGGTGCAGCCTGTAAAGGTTCAGAATCGCAAAACCTTCATCGAGGCATATCAGTTGCAGGCTATCATTGAGTGCTGTGATGTTCTCATAATTCTCAACGAGATTCAGGTCATACATTTCAGGTATCAGCCTGTAAAGCAATTTGGCTGTACCAAACCGGATTTCGAACATCCCAAGTTCGTTGTCTTTCACAAGCCAATATTTGTCGGGAGTAACCTGAATGATAGAGGTAGCCGAGGCAAAGCCTTCAAGTTGTTGTTCAAGTTCTTGATATTCAACAAATGTGTTGTTGATGGCATCCCACTGAAACAGTTGTTTCCCGCTGGGAACGATCAGGCGGTTATCTACTTTATATACCTTGTTTGTGGCAAAATCAAGCCCCTGTTCTGGTCCAAGTTTGCTGACCTTCAGCAGGGAATCGAAATCAGGTGCGGGCTGAGCCAGGTATAGACCGGAAATGGAATGGCCCAGCAACAGGTTTCCCAGAAAATCGGACTCGAGAAAACGCGCAGGTGCCATGAATCCTCCCATTTCGTGATCCTTAACCCAAATCTGATTATCTTTTCTAAACACAGCAAGTGCACTGTAGGTACTCTGAATCATGTGTTCTCCATCGTTTGCAGCAATTTTTTTGAGGTTGTAACCTCCGGAAACATCGCACACCTTTTTGAGCATATGTTGATCAATAATGAAAGTGCCATTGTTGAGTCCACAATATAGCTGTCCGTCAATTTCCTGAATGAACCAAACCTGTCCCTGTGATTCAGGCAAAAGCTTTTTATCGGTAAACCCGCCCTTTTCGTTGAATTGGTAATAAAAGATGCCCTGGTTGGTGCCAATATACAATTCATTCCTGAAGAGGCTCGCCGTGTAAACAGTGCCATGACTCATGGCATTGTCACGGTAAATTTCAACAGGTGAATCGAACCAAAGGTACCCAAATCCCTTGTCCATGCCGATCCATAAGTTGCCATCCATATCTGCTTTCAGAGCCAGTATGGTGTTGTTCTGCAGGCCATTACCCGTGTGAATATGCTGAACAAGCGTTCCGTTTTGATCGATGAGGTAAACGCCATTGAGCAAGGTGCCAAATGCGTAGGCATTGGAAATCTGCTCACCATGATTGATTTTCATTGTTTTAAACACATCATTCAGCGTATTGTTCCAGGCTTCAAAATGACCGTTGCTGTATAAATAAAGTCCCTTCGAACTGGTTCCGATCAGGAATTTATCCTGGCCAAAGGGTAGTATCGCCTTAATTTCGGTGTCACTGAAAATGTCGCTGCCATCAAGGTGCACAAGCACATCGCCGATGATTTCAAACAATGCCCCATTGATTTGCTGAATAAACAGGCGTTGACTGGCCTCCAGCAAAAACAAAACCGGCCCTGGCACTTTCAGCCTGGTAATGGTGTCGTTACGGTAACAGAAAATACTGCCAAAACTTTGAAAATAAACGGCTTTGTCATGGTCTACAATTTTCCAGATTTCGTCATTTTTGAGCTGGCTTGCAACAGTAGCTGTGACCAATGACTGGTATTCCAAGGTTTGTTGCCCGTTTGGTTTCCAATAACCAAATTCCTCAAACGATCCCGTATATACCTTATCGCCAATACAGGCAACCGAACGAATGATTGTTTTGGAAGCAAGCTGATGGAGCCTGATGCCAGCCCCATCCATCGAAAGAAGGCCTGCATTGTTGGCCACGAAAACCTGCCCGGCACCATTTATGCTGATGTCCCAATTCTGATTGCCGCCCTGATAATCGTCTTTAGTGAAGTTAACTACCTTAAAATAGTTTTGGGCATTGAGCGACAAATGAATAGCTGGAAACACCATCGACAGTGTTAAAAAGAAAAGAAGGGATCTACACATTACCAGCTCACGCATACCTGAAAAGGCACTTAGCAAAAATGACGAACAATAACCACGATTGAAGGGTAAAATTAGGAATAATCCTTGAATTGAATGAAAGGAATGATCGCTTAATGGAAGCTCAATACGCTAGCACGAGGTTATTTTGGATGTGAGGCAATTTTTTAATGAATTTTAACGCTACACATAAAAGTTTCGCATTATTTTCGCTGGCCGAAAAATCAGCGCATGTATTATAAACTGTTTTTCTTGCTGGCAATGCTTTTACCGTTTGTGGCCTATGCCCAATCGGTTGATTCCATTGCTGATCAGATTCCGTTTTCAAATGGTTCGATGCTTCAGGCATTGGTAGACAGTGCCTCATCTTGCCAAGATACGGTGCAGGTTGTCATGATGCCGGCTGTATTTCCTGTTGACAGCCTGATTGCATTTTCGAAAAAATTTGTGGGTACACCTTATCGTTACGGGGGCCGGACCGAAAAAGGATTCGACTGCTCGGGATTCATGTATTATATTTTCAGGCAATATGGCATGGAGTTGCCCTCTTCGAGCCGCAACCAGGTCAATTTGGGAGCCCCGGTTGCCATCGACTCAGTCCGTAAAGGGGATTTGTTGTTTTTTAAGGGACGCAACATCAAAAGCAGTTCAATTGGCCATGTAGCCTTGGTCATTGAAGTGTCGGAAAGCAAAAAAGATGTGCAAATCATTCACAGCACAAGGCACGGACTGAAAATCGACTGGCTGACGGAAGAACCTTATTTCCGGAAGCGTTTTGTAGCTTCACGCCGGGTATTCTGATTGTACCTTCCTCCAGTGTTTGCCATGTCCGGTTAATGGACATCATTGCGCATTTCTAGCAGTTTTCTTGCGTGTTTTACGTAGGCATCAAAAGCTGTTGTTTTCGGTATTTATTCAGCCTTAAAACAGAAAGCCATAATCTGTTTAATCATTACCCATACACTATCAGTCAATTAGATTTAATAATTATTTAGACTGAATTTAAATTGTTGCAGATCAGCAATTAACCCCCTTTATCAGGAACAGAATATCTAATTTAGTCACCAATAGCAACCTATTGTTGACAAAAACAGAATCCTATGCGTATCACACGAATAATATCGGAAAAGCCTGTAAAAGAGCAGGATAAAGTGGACTTGAGTTCACTTGACAGCTTGTTTGCATCATTCCGGGGAAAACACGGCAGCCTCATCCCACTGCTGCAGGGCACACAGCATGCTTTTGGCTATATACCAAGAGAAGCCTTTAGCCGGATTTCGCAGGAAACAGGAATTGAGATCGCTGATATTTACGGCGTTGCCACATTTTATGCACAGTTCAGATTAAGCCCGGTTGGGAAAAACATCATCAAGGTTTGTCATGGTACTGCCTGTCATGTGCAAAATGCCAATGCCATCACCGATGCATTGAAAGAAGAGTTGAATGTACTCGACGGAGAAACCACCCCCGATGGAATGTTTACACTTGAGTCGGTGGCTTGTCTGGGTTGCTGTTCTCTGGCACCGGTAATGATGATTGGTGATGATACTTACGGCAAGTTAACCGGTAAGTCAGCGGTAAAGATTCTGCGGGAAATGAAAAACAATCCTTGTCCTAAGAAGGAGGCAACGGTATGAAAAACAATAAAACAGCGAAGGTAATTGTTGGTCTCGGAAGCTGCGGAATCGCTGCAGGTGCCACAAAAACATACAATAAGCTGAAGGAATTGCAGCTTCAGGGCGAGGTCACCTTCGACCTGGCCAGGACCAGCTGTATCGGAATGTGCTATAAAGAACCGCTCGTTGAAGTGCAGGATGCAAAAGGAAGCGTGATATATGGCGATATGACGGATGATAAGGTATCCGCTGTCATCTTAAAACACCTGAAAGAGGGGGTTGTTGACGAAACAATGGCTGTTCAGTCAGACCAGTTTGAGGGCAGCGAGCACCGCTTTTTCGATGGACAGGTAAAAATTGCCCTGCGCAACTGCGGCTATATGGACCCTGAATCGCTTGAAGAAGCAGAGCAGCGCGAAGCCTATCATGCCATCCGGAAGATCATCGGACAAGGCCTGAGCCAGGAAGCAGTAATAAAGAATGTACTCGACTCCGGCCTAAGGGGCAGGGGAGGTGGAGGATTTCCAACCGGACTTAAGTGGAAATTTGCCTACCAGAGCGAAAACCCTGAAAAATACATTATATGCAATGCCGACGAAGGTGATCCGGGTGCATTTATGGACAGGTCTTTGCTCGAAGGCGATCCGCATGCTGTGCTCGAAGGCATGATGATTGGTGGCTATGCCATTGGTGCACAAACAGGTGTCATCTATTGCAGGGCCGAATATCCGCTGGCAATCAAGCGATTGAACATCGCCATTGGGCAAGCCAGGGAAAAAGGCTACCTCGGAAAAAATGCCATGGGCAAAGAGGGATTCAATTTTGATATTTATGTGAAAGAAGGTGCCGGCGCTTTTGTTTGTGGCGAAGAAACAGCCCTCATTGCTTCCATCGAAGGTCAGCGGGGTATGCCGCGTAAAAGGCCGCCTTTTCCTGCCGTATCAGGACTCTGGAAAAAACCCACCAACATCAATAATGTTGAAACCTGGGCCAACATTCCCTGGATCATCAACAAAGGCGCCGAAGCCTACGCGGCCTATGGAACAGAAAAAAGCAAGGGAACCAAGGTTTTTGCCCTCACCGGAAAAATCAACAATGGCGGCCTTGTAGAAGTGCCGATGGGCATTTCCATCAACGACATCATCTTTAAGCTTGGTGGTGGCATACAAAAAGGCAAAAAATTCAAGGCAGTTCAGCTAGGAGGGCCATCAGGCGGTTGCATTCCTGCCGAACTCGGGCACACCATCGTCGATTACGACTCTGTTACAGCCACAGGAGCCATCATGGGCTCAGGCGGGATGGTGGTTATGGATGAGACAACCTGCATGATCGACCTGGCGAAATTCTTCCTGCACTTTACACAGGAAGAGTCGTGCGGGAAATGCACTTTCTGCCGCATTGGAACAAAGCGCATGCTCGAAATTCTCGAAAGAATTACGGAAGGCAATGGAAAGCAGGAAGATATTGCAACATTGGAGTTGCTGGCCTACCAGATCAAGGATAATTCATTGTGCGGACTCGGGCAAACAGCGCCAAATCCTGTACTCACTACGCTGAAGTACTTCAGGCATGAATATGAAGCCCATATTCACGACAAGAAATGTCCGGCCAAGGCCTGCAAGCCGCTGCTTACCTACACCATCGACGCGGATAAATGCACGGGTTGTACCGTGTGTGCAAAGAAATGTCCGACAAATGCCATCGACGGAACACGCAAAGAGGTCCATTTCATTCGCACCGAAGCCTGCATCCGCTGCGGTGAGTGTTACACGGTTTGCAAATTCGATGCCGTGATGGTGGATTAATGTTAACGATAGAAAAAATAGAAACGATGAACCAATATATCAATATACTGCTGAACGGTGAAGTTGTTCAGGGCATTCAGGGAGAAACCATTTATGAATGCGCCACACGACACGGTCTCGACATTCCCACACTATGCCATGATCCCCGTATCGAGCCCTTTTCGTCCTGCTATGTATGCGTTGTTGAGGTGAAAGGCATGCGGGGCCATCAGCCATCGTGTTCAACGATGATTGCTCCAGGAATGGAAATTGAGACAGAAACAGAAGCCTTGAAACTGTCGAGAAAGACAGCACTTGACCTGCTGCTGAGCAACCACTATGCCGATTGTATGGCACCCTGCAAGCAGACTTGTCCGGCTGGCGTTGATGTGCAGGGATACATTTCCCTCATTGACAAAGGACGGTATTCCGATGCTGTTGCGCTGATCAAAGAGGTCAATCCATTGCCGGCCATCTGCGGCCGGGTTTGTGTGAGACCATGCGAGGTGGCATGCCGCCGCAACCTTATGGAAGAAGGCGCTGCTGTTGGCATTGATTACCTTAAGCGCTTTGCGGCAGACTATGACCTTGCCTCACCAAACCATTTTGTACCAAAACTGAAACCGGAAACAGGCAAAAAAGTCGCTGTCATTGGCGCAGGGCCGGGCGGACTGTCGACAGCGTATTACCTGCGGCTTGAAGGCCATGCTGTCGAAATTTTCGAGGCAGCCCCAAACCCTGGCGGATGGTTGCGATACGGCATTCCGGAATACCGCTTACCCAACGACCTGCTTGATAAAGAAGTGAAAAACATCACCGACCTGGGGGTGAAAATCCATTACAACAAACGCCTGGGCAAAAACCTGAGCTACAAGGATGTTAGCAAGAATTTTCAGGCCACCATTCTGACCATTGGTTCTCAAAAGGGCACATCTGTTGGCTGTCCGGGCGACGATGCTGAAAATGTTTTTTCAGGCATCGATTTCCTGCGCAATATGGAAATGACAGGCCAGCGCTACGACTTCAAGGGAAAAACCGTGGTTGTAGTAGGTGGTGGAAACACTGCAATGGACTGTTGCCGCACCTCGGTTCGCTGTGGCGCTGATAAGGTGTACGTGGTTTATCGCCGCACCGAAAAAGAAATGCCGGCCAATCCGATCGAAATACATGAATCGAAACTCGAAGGCGTAGAGTACTTGTTTCTGACCAATCCGGTAGAAATAAAGAAGGACGAAGAAGGAAAACTGAAATCAGTCAGGTTGACACGCATGGCCTTAGGCGAACCTGATGCTTCAGGCCGTCGGCGACCGGTGGTTGTTGAGGGCTCAGAATTCGACCTGCAGGCCGATTTTATCCTGGCCGCCATCGGACAGAAAACCGACGTTGATTTCATTGAGAACATCAATGCCTATGCGAAAGAAGGCAAGTTTAACATCAATCGCTGGGGCGATATTGAGGCCAACAAACACACCTTGCAAACAGGCATCCCTTCGGTGTTTGCTGCCGGTGACGGTGTAACCGGTCCTGCAACAATTATTGAAGCCATCGCGCAGGCAAGAATTGCCGCCCGTTCGTGCCATCAATTCCTTAGCGGAGTAGAAGTAAGGCCTGTTGCCAAAGAATTTATGAGTAAAAAGGATAACTTCAAAGAACAAGAGCCTGCCGAATACAAGCAAAAATACCAGCACCAGAAAAGGCAGGAAATGCCGGTGATGCCAGCTTCGGCCCGCAACAATTTCAAGGAAGTTGAACTCGGCTACCACGATGAAATGACCGCCCTGATGGAAGCCAGTCGCTGCCTAGAGTGCGGATGTACCGAATATTTCACCTGCGACCTGAAAAAACACTCGACCACCTATCAGGCTGAACAAAAAGCCTTTGAAGGCGATTTTCTGGTAACAGAAATTGATCACCGGCATCCTTTCATCGAAATCGACAACAACAAATGCATTTTGTGTTCACGGTGTATCCGCATCTGCCGCGAGGTCGTCGGAGCTGGTGCTTTGGGACTCGTAAACAGGGGATTCAAAAGCTATGTTGCTCCCAGCATGGGGCTGCCCTTGCAGGAAACCAGCTGCGAGAGCTGTGGACTGTGCATTACCACCTGTCCAACAGGTGCCATCACCGAAAATGTTGCCTTCAAACCAGGTCCGTTGAAACTCGAGCCCATTACAGCCATCGACATGTTCGGCTCAGAAGGATATGAAACCAACCTTTTGCACCACCGCGGTCAGTTCTACAAAGCTGAATCACGTCAGGCTGAAATCAATAAAATTGGCCTGATCAACAGGAAGCAATTCTTTGGATATAAACTATTTAACCGACCCGACAGGATCACAATGCCCTTGCTGAAAAAAGGCAATTCGTTTGTGCAAATTGGGTTTGATGAAGCATATGAACTGATTGCAGCAAAAATCCGCAAGGCAAATCCCGACCAAAATGCGTTCTTTGGTGGCGCAAGGCTCACCAACGAAGAGCAATATATGATTCAGAAACTGGCCAGGGCTGGCGTTAAAACCAACAATGTCAGCAGTTTCCACTATTTGGGTCGCGGCGATGGCTATTTCCATAATTCAAACGAAAATACCTTCTTCTGCGATTTACGTGGTGCCTCGAAGATTTTCGTAGCCGGTGATGAGCTGCACTTCGACCATCCAGTGATCAATCACCTGATTTTTAATTCGAAATTCAAGGAAAAAGTTGAGGTTGTACACATAACCACACTGGCCGACAGCCGATTCAGTAAAAAATGCGACCAGGTGATCCGCATAAAAAATCATTTCTACTTTGTCCAGGCAGTGTGCCACTACGTCCTGAAAAACAGCCTCGAGAACGGCCTGTTTATAGGTGACCGCACCCAGGGATTTGATGCCTTCAGGGATGAGATGCTTCAACAGGACTTCAGCAAGCTGCTCGAATGGGCTGGAACCGATGCTGCCACTGTAGCTGCATTTGCGCGTGATTACGACCAGGAGCTGAACGCCATTATGGTGTATCAGGAAAAGGCGGTTTCGGCAAATGCCAGTCTGGCCATGCACAACCTGGCCATGATCACCGGAAAGCTTGGCAAAACAGCCAACGGATTGATTTCACTAAAGGAGATAAGCAATGCACATGGCATCATCGATATGGGTATGTGTCATAAAATTGGTGTTGGCGCTGAGCCGATTCTCGATGAGGACATGCAATACCGCATGGCACACCGCTGGGGTGTTGAAGACCTTCCGTTTACTGTAAACAGTGTTTATAAGCTTATTTCAGGTGGAAGGGTCGACAACGTCCTCATTTTCGGTGAGGACCCTGTGGGCTGTGCGCTGAACAAACAGGAAGTCGGCCAATGGTTCGACCGCCTTGGATTTGTTGTGGTTCAAGACTATATCATGACTGCTACTGCCGAGCGCGCCAACCTGGTGTTGCCAGCCAGTTTCCCCTGGGAAATGGGTGGAAGTTTCACCAACTCGCAAAGGCGCATTCAGCGCATTGACAAGCAGTTGCCAGGACCAGTGAACGAAGATGCCTTTACACAATTGGTAAAGATTTGTGGGAAATTGGGTGTTCGGGGCGCTACAACTCCCGGACAGGCACTCGATGAGGCACTCAGCATGCTGCCAAAGCGTGGTGAATACAAGGAACTGCAGTTTGTGTTCAAAGACAAGGACAATGCAAACCGCTTGTTTGACCACGGATGTGATGTAATGAACAAACTGATCGACAACGAGTTTGACGAGAATCTTGGCTGGCTATAACACCAACATTTTTCGACTTTTGCACCGAATCTATACTGAATCAAAGCCTCGTTCTGTCCAAAAATGGCGGAATGAGGTTTATCAGCTGAATTATTACGATCTTCAATTGGTTAATCAAGGTCAGCTGAACATTAGCGCTTGTCTTGATCAGAATGGATGTTGAATTCAGAAAAGGTTTTTACAGCTTAAAAATTTTCCTATTTTTACAAAGCGTATCACTAAGGATCAACAATAAATTTTCCGTTTGTGATAAACTTGTTTTTTTGACGGAATAAGTAGGCAATACAATCACCTCAAAATTAAACATCCATGATACAAACAATCCTTGGTTCAGGCGGCGTGATCGGAAACGAATTGGCGCAGGCACTTACTGCCTACACAACGAACATCAGGCTGGTGAGCCGTAACCCAAAAAAAGTGAATGAATCAGACCAGCTTGTGCAGGCCGACTTGCTTAAAAAGGAAGATGTGTTCAGGGCTGTGGAAGGCTCTGAAATTGTTTATGTTACTGTGGGCTTCCCATACAGCTACAAAATATGGAAAGAAAACTGGCCGGTATTTATCACCCATGTGATTGAAGCCTGCAAAGTGCACAAGGCCAAACTGGTTTTTTTTGACAATGTGTATATGTACGATAAAAACTACCTCGATGGCATGACCGAAGAAACACCCATTCATCCACCCAGCAAAAAAGGCCGGGTAAGGGCGCAGATAGCAGACATGATTATGCAGGAGGTTTCCAGGGGTCAACTGCAGGCGCTCATTGCGCGTTCGGCCGATTTTTACGGCCCTGGCATAGCCAATTCAAGCATGCTTAACGAAACAGTGGTCAAGCCATTAATCGCTGGTAAAAAGGCAAATTGGGTTGGCGGGGCGAATTTCAAACATTCCTTCACCTATACGCCCGATGCCGGAAAAGCTACTGCCCTACTTGGAAATTCGGCCGATGCTTACGGACAGGTCTGGCACTTGCCTACAGCAAAGGATCCACTGACCGGAAAAGAATGGATTGAAGCTGTTGCAAAAATTTTAGACACAAAACCAGCCTTTCAGCTGGCGCCCAAATGGATGGTGCTAATCATCGGTTTGTTTGTTCCCATCATGAAAGAAATGGTTGAAATGACCTATCAATACGACAGGGATTATGTGTTCGACAGCAGCAAGTTCGAAACACATTTCAAGGTGAAACCAACAACCTATAAAACCGGACTCGAAGCGACACTGGCCGATGCCAGAAAGACGGGCTGAATGCGTGAGACTTCACTAAGCAATCGCAAAAACGACAAAACATGAATACAATCAACTTATTCCTTAAATTCGAATTGCTCAGCATTGGCGAGTACAAAATAAAGGTGTACACCCTGATTATCATATTGTTCATCTTTGTTCTCACCAAACTGATTTTATGGCTGATCAAAACAGCCATGTTCAGGAAACATAAACACGACAAGGAAGACATCGGCAATACACACGCGCTATACCTGATTCTCAAATACGTGATCTGGGTGATTGCCACAGGAATGCTGTTGGAGACCGTTGGAATCAAGGTAACCATGTTGCTGGCCGGTTCGGCCGCGTTGCTGGTAGGTCTGGGACTTGGGCTGCAACAAACATTCAATGATGTCGTTTCGGGAATCATTCTGTTGTGGGAGCGATCCATCCGCATTGGCGATATCCTCGAAATTGATGGCGACATTGTTAAGATCCAGGAAATCGGTTTGCGTACTTCAATGGGACTTAACAGAGATGAGATTTCAATTATCATACCCAACTCATTAATAACAACCAACAAAGTCATCAACTGGAGTCACCAGTCAATGAAAACCCGCTTCCGCATCAATGTGGGTGTGGCATACGGCAGCAATGTTGACCTTGTGCTCAAAGTGCTCGAAGAAAGCGCTATGGAGCATCCTGACATCACTGATGAAAACCTCATCGAAGCCCGACTGATCAACTTTGGCAACTCCTCACTTGATTTCCAGCTGTTGTTTTTCAGTAAGAACATCTTCCGCATCGAGAAAGTAAAGGGGGAGGTCCGCAGGATCATTAACCGCAAATTCCACGAAAACAACATTACCATCCCATTCCCGCAAATGGACATTCATGTGAAGCAAACTTCGGGATGAACAAACCCTGTTTTGTTTCACCATCTCCTTAAAATGCCTTATTAATCATCACAAAATATGATCGTTGTTGTTAAGACACGGTCATGCAAATCAAATTAATCCTGCTATGAAAACACAAGCAAACACATGTCCCACATGCTGGCTAATGATCTTATTCATGATGATCGGATTTTCGGTCAATGCCCAGGAAAATTATGAACCAGGCTATGTCATTTTACAATCGGGTGATACCCTCTTTGGCTATATCGATTACCGCAACTGGGAGGCAAGCCCCGAAAAAATTGGCTTCGTCCTGATGCCGGGAGGGGATAAAAATTATTATTCTCCGGTAAACATCAGGCAATTCGGAGTGAACAATGAAATATACTTCAGCGCGGAAGTGGAAATTGAAATATCCCGCGACATTACTGCCGACCTTGAAGAATTTGCTCCGGTTAAGCTGCGCACTGAACGTGGCTTTCTGCAAGCACTGGTTCTTGGTCCTAAAAGCCTTTTTTTCTTCAAAAACCTGACCGATAAAGCCCAGTATTATATCTGGCAAAATGGTGCATATGAGTTGCTGGTATACAAGCGTTACCTGTTGCGCCAGGACGAAAGCACCTCTATTCAGGTCAACAGGAAATATATCGCACAGCTGGCGCTTTATTTTCAGGATTGCCCTGGTATGAAAACATTGCCTGACGACCTGGCTTACAATGAAAAAAACCTAACCCAGGTTTTTACCGACTACTATGCATGTGTCGACCAGCAAGCCGGCTATGAGAAAAAAGCCGATAAATTAGGTGTCGAACTCGGTCTGGTGGCGGGCGTGTCATTTACCAATCTCAAATTCAAGGGAGATCCTGATTATCTACCTGGAACGGACTATACACAATCGGTAAATTTTGTAGCAGGCATATCACTGAATCTGGTTTTACCCAGAAACCAGCAGCGTTGGTCAGTCTTTAACGACCTGTCGTATGTTGCTTACGAAGTCAGCGGACAGGTTGTTGAATATACAAATCCACAGAGATACATAACAACAGCTACTACCATTGGGTATAACAGCTTGAAATTAACCGATTTGCTACGCTATACATTTCCCGTGGGCAATGCAAGCATTTTCGTAAATGCAGGTTTTTCAAACAGCATAGCAATTCAGGCAACCAATGAAAAAACGACCGTTTCCATGTTTTATGGAACCGAAACCATCGACCATGGGAAGGCTGTTGAAAAAAGCCGGAAGCATGAACAAAGCCTGGTATTTGGCTTAGGTTCGAGGTACAAAAACTGGTCAGTAGAGTACCGGCTCGAGCGTGGAAACGGCATGTCGTCATCGGTAGGCCTAAACTCAGCCACCACACGAAATGTGTTGGTGGCAGGGTTTCGGTTCAGGTAAAATCGGCGATGGAATGTATGTTTGCTACGGTAACCAGCCTTAATGGGCCGGATAGTGACTTGCATACAATCCTGTAAAAAATGCTTTTGCATTTGCACCCAGGCTGCGGTTTTTATAACCGCCTTCCTGAATCACCAGCGTAGGCATTTTCAGCGCACCGATCATCCGGCCGTTAGCTTCAAAGTCTTTGGCGGTAAGCGTCCAGGTACCCGTTGGGTCATCTTTGGCGGTGTCGAGGCCAAGCGCAACAACGAGGTAATCGGGCCTGAACCTTGCAATGGCGGTCAGGGCTTTCTCGAGCGTCAGGCGATAACCGGCGCCATCGAGCGTTTCGCCAAGCGGAAAATTCAGGTTAAATCCCTTGCCTTCGTCTTCGCCAATTTCTTCCTTAAAACCACTGAAATATGGGTAGGCAAAGGAAGGATGGCCATGAATGGAAACTGTAAACACATCCTTTCTGTTGTAAAAGATTTGTTGCTGCCCGTTGCCATGGTGATAGTCGATGTCGAGAATAGCGACCTTGCCAAATCCGCTAAGGTGATTGGCAGCGATGGCGTTGTTGTTGAAATAGCAGAATCCGCCAAAAACAAAGCGTTCAGCATGATGCCCGGGTGGACGGGTAAGGACATATGCTAACTGAGTTCCCTTCAGGATTTCTTCTGCAGCTGTCAGCGAACTGTTAACACCCCATCGAGCAGCCAGATAAGCGTTTTTGTTCAAGGGGGTGAAGGTGTCGATGCAATAATATCCGGCCCTAACCGATAGGTCCTTCGGGGGGCGTGCAGCGTTGCGGATGGGAAACACATAAGGATAGACGGACTTGCCCGGAGGCAGGTTTTCGCAGACTTTTTTGAAATAATTCACATATCCTGCGTCATGCACCTTCAAGATGGGTTTTTCGCCAAATTCTTTTACAATGCCTGATTTAAACAGGCCTGTTTTTTCGAGCTCAGCGCGGATGCTTTCAATCCTGACCGGGGACTCAACATAACCAATTTCACGTATATGGTGAATGGAATGCCGGTCGTTGACTACCCAGAAAATCTGATGCCTTTCGGGAGTTACCGGACGTGTGGCCAGGCCTGATGAAGGTTTTTTATACCGGTAAGCGCGCAGTTGAACCGGCTGATCTTTAACGCTATCCACTACCTGATTGATGTAATCTGCAGGACAATAATCGCCATATTTGCGTTCAAGTACTGCACGGATCACGCGCTTTGTGAGCGCGTTTTCAAGGGTTTCGCGCAGTCCAAGCCCGTCAAAAACCAGGTACGGCGGAGAGTCATCGTCAGGGTTCACTGTCGTTTCGTAGCGTGTGTTTATGATGGGCCGGGCGCCATAGCGCTCATAAAACGCCAGCCTTTTTTTGTTTTGCGCAAGAAAACCGGGGTTTGGACAAAGCAACGGGTCATCGGGGAGGCATTCGAAAAACACACCAACGGCATTGAGCGCCAGGGCCTCTTCGCGCACCCGTTCATACAGGGCGCCACCCACACCACCAGAAGTCTTGCCAGGCGTGACTGCAATATAATCGAGGTAACAAAACTGGATATCAGGCATGTGCAGGAATAGGGCGAAGCCTTTCAAATTGCTCTTACCGTCTTCGGCCACAAAAATATTGGCTTTGTATTTATACTTCAACGGATCAATGAGTTGCGCGGCAATCTCGTCAATTTTTTCAGTTTTTATGTCGGGAAACTGCAGGGAGGTAATCTCCCTGATGTGCTGCATTGACTGTTTATTGACTTCGAGCAGCGGGTTGGATATTTTTCTGATCCTCAGCATATATTCAATTTTTACAAAATTACATGAAATTGACCAGTTGAACCATTGTTGCCTGCCGCTGAAACCAGACGTTACAACAACCATTGTAAAACAATTGCTTAGCGCTAAATAAAGGCCATGGTGTTAAATCAAACAATAAGGTGTACATTTGCAAAAAATTTACATACGGACATTTCCCTCCCTACGATAGTCAGGTTTTGGTTCTCAAAAAAATTATTCCCTAAAACATTTTATGCCTTTTCAGTCACTCAACATCATTGAACCTATTCTTAAATCATTAATACAAGAAGGTTACAAAATACCCACACCCATACAGAAAGAATCAATTCCCATCGTGTTGCGCGGATCCGATTTGCTGGGCTGTGCCCAGACAGGAACCGGAAAAACAGCAGCATTTACTATACCGATACTTCAGTTGCTCTACGCGACAAAGCGGCCTGATCAAAAACGGATTATCCGCAGCCTGGTGGTGACACCAACGCGCGAACTGGCCATACAGATCAACGAAAGCATACAGGCTTATGGTCGCTTCACCGGAATCAACAGCACTGTCATCTTTGGTGGGGTCAACCAGAATCCGCAAACAGCGGTGCTCAAACAAGGGGTTGATATCCTTGTGGCTACGCCCGGAAGGTTACTTGACCTGATGAGCCAGGGTTTCATTTCATTGCGCAACATCGAAATATTTGTTCTTGATGAAGCCGACCGCATGCTCGACATGGGTTTCATTCATGATGTGAAAAAAATCATTGCGGCCTTGCCTTCTAAGCGACAATCGCTTTTTTTCTCAGCAACCATGCCTCCTGAGATTGTCAAGCTATCACAATCGATTTTGAATCACCCTGCTAAGGTTGAAGTAACACCATCGGCATCAACAGTGGATATCATCAAACAACGGGTTTTCTTTGTTGATAAGAAAAACAAGGCCGCTTTGCTGATCGATGTGCTGAAAGATCCAGGCATAAAAACAGCCCTTGTGTTTACACGCACTAAACACGGTGCTGACCATGTGGTCAAGATGTTGAAAAAGAACGACATCAGTGCCGAAGCTATTCACGGAAACAAGGCCCAGAATGCGCGTCAGCGTGCATTGGCCAATTTCAAGGCACAGACAACCCGTGTGCTTGTCGCCACCGATATTGCTGCAAGGGGAATTGATGTGGATGAACTTGAATTTGTGATCAACTATGAAATTTCGAACATTTCGGAGACCTATGTGCACCGCATTGGCCGCACCGGAAGGGCAGGAGCAAAAGGAACTGCTTACTCATTCTGCGATGCAGAGGAAAAGGCCTATCTGCGCGACATCGAAAAACTAATTGGCAAACGTATCCCTGAAGTCAGTGATCACCCGTTTCCCTTGATGGACCATACTCCCGTAAAAACGGTACAAACGCCTCGTCATCAGTCATCAAGGCCAAAACAAGGCAAGACGGATTCCACTCAGCATATCCCCGGACGTCAAAAATACTGGGGACGGAGTTCACAGATGAGTAGCAGAAAAGGTGCATAAAACTGAATGATCACACCTACTGGCGAGGACACTGCTTATTCCTGATCGATTTTCACTTTAAACGTTGGTGTTTCAACAAGTTGGAAAGTGGCAGAAGCAAAACTGACTTCGCCATTGGTTTTTTCAACGGCCTGCAGAATCTTCGTAAACAAGGCCGTTTTCGTAAGCCTGCGTTTTTTAAAATTGACTACATACCTGAGGGTGTATTCAACCCAATTGTCGTTTGCAATCAGCGAAACCATCGGCTCGGTCTGTGCGTTTTCGAGCAGGAACTTATGCTGGAGGGCTTCCCATTTTTCCTGCGACTGCTGCGTAAGGTCGCCCGAGACCTCTCTTGCCACCTCTTGAAATAGTGTTGTTGCCAGGGTGTAATTGCTCCCGTATTGTATCGGAATTTTTATTTCGTCCCATAAAAACGGGAAATCACCTGAATAATTAAACACGGGTTCCTTAAACACAAAACTGTTTGCAATCAGCACAATACGGCCATTATACAGGTCTCCGTCAACCCATTGCCCGATTTCCATAATCGTGGTGCGCAGCACGCCAATATCCATCACATCTCCTTTTATGCCACCCAGTTGTACCCTGTCGCCGGTTTTATAAAAGCCACAAACATAATGGCCAGCCATCCGGCAAAAGAGGCAATCACTTCCTGCAGGGCAAAGGCAATGCCGGCCCCGGCAACACCAAGTGCAATCGTTAGTCCGCCTAATTTATTGCTGTAAACAATGGTAATCAGCAATATGGTCAGCACATACCCGATAATGTGTGAAAACTTCTTGGTTCGGTACCGGTTATTGTTGTCTTTCAGTCGGGTGATGAGGTTTCGCTGAACAACTTGTATGAGAATCCAGACGAGCATGGTTCCGGAAATAACGGTAACGATTTTGCCTGTGATGGGATCGAATAACAGCTTTGATAATGTTTCTTCTATGGGTTAATAAATTGTGTGAGCTTAATACCTTAAGCTAAGCAGGCAGAAGCGTCATTGCACTTTGGTTGAACATACAGTACATTATCTAGCCCGCTTACCTTAACACAAAGTTGAATAGCAGAAAAATTTCAAAGTTAAGTCATTTACTGATAAAGACTTTATTTTGAAATATGTGAGAAGTTTGAAACGGAGATTCGCATAAACTGAGTTGAAAATTTCCGATATGGTAAAATGAAATGGCCATGCCTCAGAATGACTGCGTTTTCACTTTGAAATGCAAAAGCAGTTAAACCGGTAAAGCGCATAATCAATGCTAAAGATTTCACGTGTGGCGGCTCATTAGGCCTAAATTTGAATGGTTTAAGAAAAAGAATTTTTGTAATAAGCTCATATTGTCGTACTTTTGGTTTTTACTGGGATGAATTTATTTGAGAAGGCATTGTGTTATCCTATTTATTGGAGGTCAGGTATACAGGAAAATCCTTCTAATAAGAAAGGACGCTCCGAAGTTCACTGAAAACTGAATTTCACTGGTTTGTAAATGTGAAATCAGTTTAAACCTGTGTAATACAATTGTGTAAAGCATATGGTATAGTATCAATTCAGTTTAAACAGCTCAATCTCATTAATACATTTTCAATGAAAATTTTACACATCGAAGACAACAAGACCGATGCGATGCTTGTACAATCTTTATTGAAACACGCAAATGTTGATTTTGAGTATTTTCTGGCCGACACCGAGGTGGTTTTTACCGACATCCTGAAGCGCCATCCAATCGACCTGATCTTATCCGACTATCACCTGCCTGGTTTCAGTGGGTCAGAAGCCCTGCATATCACCCGAAACCTGTATCCCGAAATTCCTTTTGTGTTTGTGAGTGGGACTATGGGTGAAGATGCAGCCATCGAATCATTGCTTGAAGGGGCCACTGACTATGTGCTTAAAAACAAGTTGGAACGGCTGGTGCCAGCTGTTTACCGGGCCTATAGAGAGGCACAACAGCAGATAGCAAGAGGCAGGGCTGAAAGCGAACTGCTCAAATTGTCGCAGGCAGTGGATCAAAGTACAGGTTCAGTGGTCATCACTAATACTGATGGCAAAATGATGTATGTGAATCCAAAAACCGTCCAGCTTTCAGGCTATCACCAGGACGAGCTTATTGGCCAAAGCCCTGACTTGTTCATTGCTGCCGGAACCGGCAATTTCACTTTTAGCAGCCTTTGGCCGCAGGTCCTGTCGGGAAAAGAGTGGAAAGGCGAGGTCCTCAGCAAAAAGAAAAACGGTGAATTGTATTGGGAATCAGCAACAATTTCAGCCATCCACAACGAACAAGGCAAAGTGACGAATTATCTGATGACCATGGAGGATGTTTCTGAGCGTAAGCGGCTGACAGATGAATTGATAAAGGCGAAGGAAAAAGCAGAGGAAAGTGACCGCCTGAAAACGGCATTTCTGCACAATATTTCCCACGAAATCCGCACACCCATTAATGCCATTGTTGGTTTTGCAGAGTTTCTGAACGAGCCGGAGTTTTCACCTGAAAAAAGAAAGCACTTTGCAGAAGTCATTATCCGCAACAGCAATCAGTTACTGGGTATTATCAATGACCTTGTCAGCATAGCCACCATTGAATCCGGACAGGAAAAGGTGCTGGAGCATCCCCTAAGCCTCAATGGTGTCATGCAGTTCATTTATCACCAGTTTCAGCTCAAAGCACAGGAAAAGCAGCTTCAGCTGAATATCGTCACACCCGTTACCCCTGGTTCGGATAGCATTGTCAGTGATGAAATCAAGCTTCGGCAAATATTGTCGAACCTGGTAAGCAATGCATTTAAATTCACCCAAAAAGGCCAAATTGATTTTGGCTATCATATAAATCACAATGATGTTGAATTTTTTGTGAAAGACACTGGAATTGGTATTCCTGCTGAGTTCCAGGAAGAGATATTCAAGCGTTTCAGACAGGTTGAAACAAATGCAACCAGGGTGTATGGAGGGTCAGGCCTGGGCCTATCCATTTCCAAAGCCTACGTCGAATTGCTTGGAGGCAAGATGTGGCTTACTTCATCTTTGGGTGAAGGATCAACTTTCTACTTTAACGTTCCATTAAAAACGGCTGGGGCGAAAACTGTGCCCAATACAGAAATGAATACAACACAAATCAACATCATCAGTGGTCACAAGACCGTACTGATTGCAGAGGATGAAGACGCCAATTTTATGTTGCTCACCATCTTGTTGAAAAGCCTGAAGTTGAAGTTTATCAGGGCCAACAATGGTTTCGAAGCGGTTGACGCCATCAGGTCGCAACAAATCGATATGGTATTGATGGATATTAAAATGCCAGGCATGGATGGATATGAGGCGACCAGGCAAATCAGGGTGTTAAAGCCGTTTTTACCCATCATTGCGCAAACGGCATACACCACCGATGCCGACAAGGCCAAGGCCATGAGCAGCGGCTGCAACGACTTCATCAGCAAGCCATTTAAACAGTCGATGATCCTTTCGGTAGTGAACAAGCATTTGTACCCTTCCTGAGCTTGTTCCTCCACAGGTGATTTTTGAATGACATTTCGGTTCACCCGATAAAACAGGTGGGGAAAATGAAATACAATTAATTTAGCTACATGGAAACACAAGATATTTTAAAGCATTTCTTCCCGGAAGATTTACTAACTCATTTTGACCTGACTGATATCAGGGAACAAGCCGGCAAACTGGTATTTTGCCTTGATGAGAAACAACAAATACCTGATGATTTTCCCCCTGGTGACTACGAGGCTAAGAGTTTCACAGAAGGCAAGAGCCTAAATGACTTTCCCTTGCGCGGAAAGGCAGTTATCCTGTTTGTCAGGCGTCGCAAATGGCTTGATAAAAACACAGGTAAAGTGCTGACCAGCACATGGAACCTAAACACGCAAGACACCAAATACACCAAAGAGTTTGGTGCTTTTTTAAAAGAATTGGTTGGATAATCAAGCTGTAAGCGCCAACAGCATAGGTAAGTACTATCAGGTTGATGGCAGCACATTGG